>Ga0056116_1000471_pt1 | contig 13782 bp, 11 predicted proteins | sample WorMetOlspDAHAB2_FD_67352 | JGI IMG/M metagenome (GOLD analysis project Ga0056116, IMG submission 67352) | Marine gutless worms symbiont microbial communities from Max Planck institute for Marine Microbiology, Germany - Olavius sp. DAHAB.2 ...
TATAGTAACAGATTTTCACTGAAACTTTTAAAAAATCATAGCAGCATGAGAAGAGTATAAATCGTTGTGTTATTTGTTATTATTATTATTCCACTACTAAATATTACTCGTTAACTCTACACTGCACTAGTTTCTACACTCATGATCGTTACTGATATTCTTTAGTTGCATGGACAAACTTGGCATATATGTACTTGGTTTTGCATTGATAACAGTACATCAAAATTTTACATCTTACAGTAGTAATTGCTTTGTTTGGAAACGGTGATACTGATATGATTTTGATGGACAATAAAACAAAACAGTTGGTGAAAGTATTTTCCCACATAACCCTGTATGACTTCAGGGACTTGTAAATGTTTAGTTTCGATTATAACATAAAATTATTTACTCAAGTCACACATTTATTTCGCAATGATCTTAACTGCGTGATTGCATTTTTATTTTCTTTTATCCCACCATCTGAAATTGTAATGCATGGTCGTTCTGCTTATCTTTAGACTAGGCACTATAAATTTTTGTAATGTGATATTTATGAATGACACAAAACAACTAGGGTAACTGATTGATGTCATTTTGATAAAGACACAATGTGTTAAAACTGGTTTTTGCTGTATAGAGGGTGGTCCCAAAAATAAGCCACTGCCAAATTATAAAAAATCGAATTAAATCGTATAAAAGCCTGCCAATGAGATTATTTAACGTACCAGTCAAGCACTCTAATATCTGTTGGTATGAAAAATATTCTGTGCGTGACATACTTTGTGACGTCAAAACTATGCCTGACCCGCAAAAGGGATATTCGTCACATACGGTAGCACTTCCTCTAGCTCGCCTTAGCATGCTGTGATTCCTATTTTTGAACCACATTCTAAAAATTGATTTTCATATTTTCTTTTTGTCTGGTTTTTTGTAATGATTGTATCATATACATTGATTTTATCCGCAGTTTCAAACACAGCAACTGACGTCACACAGAATTTTGTTACAAACATATAATATTCCTTTGCTCACTTTATACTCGAAATTGAGGAAAATCTAGCTACACTGACGGTTTCTATTACGATTTAATGACCAATTCTTGATAGTGGCTTACTTTTTGGACCACCCTGTATTGTTCGTGTGTTTAAATAAAATCTTGCAATTTGAGGGGCTTACTTTACTGTCAAACTAAAATATGTTGTTATGTTTGAACTTGTTAAGTTTGTGCATAAGATATTTATTTTTGGGCACTGGGCATACAAAAGTTAAAAATTATGCATCAGTTATTGAGTGGTCACTTTTATCAGTACATTGTATGATGTAGGCATTCAAGGTGTGTCCGGTAACACTGGTGCTACTGGCCTAGCAGGCCCTGCTGGTGCCACAGGCGCGGTGGGTGTGACGGGCAGGCCTGGTGATACAGGCTCTTCTGGTCCGTCAGGCGGCGCTGGATTTACTGGCCAGATTGGCAACGTGGGACCAATCGGATCGACAGGTGCACTGGGTCAAGTTGGTTTTACTGGAGCTGTTGGCATTCCTGGAGCAACTGGAGTGCCGGGTCCAAGTGGCGTGATTGGCCACACGGGTGCCACTGGGCAGACAGGACCGGCAGGACCACCCGGAAGTCCGGGCAATACTGGTAGCACTGGTACTGCGGGCACGGCTGGAGCGCCTGGTAATACTGGCCCAACAGGACCAAGTGGTGGCAGAGGTGTCGCTGGTGGCACGGGACCTCAAGGAAATGTGGGAGATACTGGGCCTGTTGGACCAGCTGGAGCTACCGGCTTGCAGGGCATTGTTGGACATACAGGTTATCATTATTTTTTTTCTTGTCCTTGGTAGTATAGATCGTAAGGTCTAAAAACTACGATAAAGTCTAGAACTAGTGCTGGAATGACTATATTTCATCCTATTACTACTATTATTTTAATTTTTTTAATATTAAAAATTTTTTCGCCTTCGGTAGTAAAAATCCCGAAGGTTAAAAGCATGAAGCTAAAATCAAAAGTTGGAATGGGGAGATGGTCTGGTTCTTCATCGACGGAAACAAAGCTGTCGTGTATTAGGACTAAATTGGAACGCCACATAATGACCGAGAGTCTGTGGAATAAAAATGATATCTCACAAATTGATTTCAAATTAACATTTTCTACAGTTAGAAGAAAGATAATGCGGATTGTCAAAACTAATAGTATTGAATATTTGGCTCGCTAGTGGCTACAAATCTTCTCCGTGGGCCTATATGCGTGTTTCCAATAATATGAATGTTAACGGTGGATTTGATGATATGAATTTTGAACATGAAAGTTTGAATTAATAAACTTAGTTTCTGTTCCGTGTAGATATCATAGTTGTGTGAGTGAATTAATAGTCTGTAAACAAACAACAAAAACACACGATGACACAAACGGGTTGTTTGATGTGCAGGAGATGTGGGCGTAACTGGAGCGACTGGTCCTGCCGGTGCAACTGGAGTGCCTGGACCTAGTGGAATACCTGGAGCCGATGGCGCTAGTGGAGCCAGTGGCCCACAGGGATTTACAGGCTTGGCTGGATCTCCCGGCCCCGTTGGAGCTAGAGGACCGGCTGGCAGTACAGGCGCAACTGGAGCACCAGGCTTCACTGGTGCTGCTGGTTCACGTGGAGCCACTGGTGTTCCTGGCGGGACCGGAAACACCGGTGAATCTGGATTCTCTGGACCATCTGGAGCGCCTGGTGGTCCTGGAGTTGATGGTGCGCCAGGTGCAACTGGAACCATTGGCGCTCCAGGTAACTGAACAGTAATTAACTATGCACAGGGACGTCTGCTTCTTTACTGACGCCTACGTCAACAAAGGTGTCTTCAACGCTATCATTTCCAGACATTGACGGCTCAGATGAGCCTAACTGTAAAGTGAAACATTTGCATTATCTTCTTAGTCATGTTTATTTGTTTTGCAATAGTGTACTATGACAAAAACTGATTGAACACTGTCACAATGTGAAATTGAACAACGTTGCTCATAAATGCACTTACATTACATTACATTTGTCCTACATAATAAAATAAAATCAAAAGTAGAAAAGAAAGTGCAACAGTATATAAAATACACACAAACAGTTTGCACTCAAAAGATTACTTACTTACCTACACGTTAAACTGTGCTAAGTTTAACATTCATTTTTATCATAGTTGTTTTATGTTTTATGTCTTCTTATAACAACTATTTGTCCGTTGTTTGTGGTAGTGATGGCCAAAAACCGGAGCAAAAAGTACAAGAACAAGAACAAGAACATAGTCCTAAAGTCCTAAACTATAGTCTGTAGTTTAGGAAGTCAGTCTTGGTGGACTGAGACAGGCTGTGTTGGGTCACGTGATGAATATAAGTTGAAACTTTGCATTTACGCGTTACTATGTTTGTAATTGCAGGTGTGGTTGGTCCAGTAGGCAGCACTGGACCCTCTGGACGGACGGGTGATGTAGGTGCCACCGGCGCAACGGGATTGCAAGGTGCTGTGGGAACTGCAGGCGCGAATGGCCAGCCTGGTCAAGTAGGTTTCACTGGACCTGCTGGAGCCACTGGTAACACTGGCGCTACTGGACCTAGTGGCCCCACAGGTATATATACTGTGGTGTAATGTCACGTAAATGGACTTTTTGTTGTGCGTTAGCTGTATATGTGATGTATATATGATTAAAGTAATACAGCAATTCACGTCAAACGACAAAATTTTTGTCGGGACAAGTGCTCGTTTCACTGTACACATTTTCTCTTGCTGGTATTTGCTAGCAGTTGTTGTTTATTTTTTTAACAAATAACTATTATTGTTTTATTGTTGGCTGTTTGCGTAGAAACATTGTGTAGAGAGTTCATAAGGTCATTTCGCAGGCGGATTTGCAGTCGTGTTTGTTGACTGTTTGTCAGGTGATGTTGGCATGACAGGCGTCGTCGGTGCCACAGGAAGCAGTGGGGTGACTGGGCCCAGAGGCGTCGAAGGTCAGCAAGGTAGGACTGGAGTTGTGGGCGCTTCTGGCTTTCAAGGGGACACCGGTGCTAGTGGCGCAATAGGCTTCCGCGGCAGAACTGGTGTACCAGGTACATCAGGTGGACCAGGTGCCCCTGGTGATATGGGTTCCACTGGTCCCGCAGGACCTTCTGGAGTCACGGGGCCAGTGGGTGCACCTGGAGCAACCGGCACGATTGGCCCGCCAGGAATTCGTGGTGTACCCGGAACGGCTGGAGCAGCAGGATTTACTGGGTGGACTGGAAACACTGGTGCAGTCGGAATCCAAGGCAGTGCTGGGCCTATTGGAAATGTCGGACACACGGGCGCTCAAGGCGTTATGGGTGCAACTGGTCTTCCGGGCGAGAGAGGTTTCGCTGGTGGTCCTGGAGCACCTGGGCCTAATGGAGCAACTGGATTCACAGGATCAGACGGACGTCCAGGTCCAGCTGGTTTCACTGGGAGTTCAGGGACTCCTGGTACTTCAGGAAGTCCGGGACCTGTTGGAGATCCTGGCGCGACGGGATTCACCGGACCCGTCGGTGCAACTGGATTGGCTGGACCCGGCGGGGATACTGGCTTCTCCGGCAACCGTGGCGCCACTGGATCTTCTGGCCAGCCTGGTGCTGTGGGTAGCTCTGGATCGCCAGGCAGTCCCGGTAGCGCGGGTTTGCCAGGAGCTGCTGGTGCTACTGGAGTGCGTGCATCCACTGGCGACACAGGATTCACTGGACCGACTGGAGCAACTGGAACCGCTGGATTTACAGGTCGGTCGAGTGACATACAGTGGCTTGCTACTTACGTTTACGCATAAACTGAATAATAAAACTATTTGACAGTTCGTTTTCTGTGCAGCAGTGTGCAGCGTTGCTTCATCTGACTTCTGCTCGTGATTCAGCAATGATTCACGTGCGACTAACATCACAATGTTTGTTTCGATTGGCATTTCTAACTCCTGATTCAAAGTGTTATGCTAATACGTTAGTACGCGTGAGAGGAATGACTTCAAACGCACAAGGTAGCCGGGACGAACTGATATCGTAAAGAAACTATTGCTTGTAATAGACCAGGCAGGATGGTGGCAGTTTGGCAATGTCATCAGTCAGTCCAACTCAGGAAGGCCGTGTTGTTATTGAGGCTCAATCTCGGTGATTTTTACGTATTTTAGACGTCCTGGCGAACTCTCCGTTTCATAGCTGTTCTGTATACAGTCTGACCTTACCTTCAGCAGTTCCGCCGAGCGTTAAAGTCGTATCTGTTTGGTTGGCTGCGTTCAGCACCTAGTGACTTTTTGTTTGTAGTGTGCTGTACAAAAGTTCTTACTTACTTTCTTATTTGCCAATACAGACCTTTATTATTCATTTATTTTTACAGGCCAGATGCTCTTCATGGCATCAGACTAGTATGAATGAGGACAATATTGACGACTAAATGCGTTTTGTGACAGGAGCGACAGGACTACGTGGTCGTGATGGACAGCCAGGTGACATGGGTGACGCAGGTTCACCCGGGTCTGCTGGCCTCCCCGGCGATATTGGTGACACAGGAGCAAGTGGCAGTCCTGGACCTAGAGGATTCACTGGTCCTACTGGGAGACAAGGATTCACCGGGCCTAGAGGCTCGCCTGGAGATGCTGGTCCAGCAGGGCCGACAGGTGGTACCGGCTTCACGGGTGGACCTGGACCAGCAGGGTCGCCAGGACCGACCGGAATGTCTGGTCCTGCAGGTAGCTTAGGCAATACCGGATTCTCTGGATTACCAGGAGCACAAGGAAGCCCCGGATTCACTGGTGCCACCGGAGCTGCAGGAGCCGCCGGAGGACAAGGGTCACCGGGAGCGACTGGTGTTCCAGGGCCTGTCGGCGCTCGTGGTTCGAACGGTGCTGCTGGAATCACTGGAGCACCTGGCCAGCAGGGTTTCACTGGCGGAATAGGCCCGTTTGGTGACACTGGTCCACCCGGGACATCAGGCTCACCAGGTGCTACGGGGTTCACTGGATTCACTGGTGGTACAGGTTCCCAAGGTGCAACTGGACCACAAGGAGATGTTGGTGGTATTGGGCTTCCTGGTAACACTGGGAGCTCCGGGGCTCAGGGTCAAGTTGGTGCCCAGGGAGCAACTGGACTTCCTGGAATCGCCGGATTCACGGGTCCTGCTGGAGCAACTGGAGCATCTGGAGTCACTGGTCTTCCAGGCGACAGAGGAGACTCGGGCAGCCCCGGCAGTGATGGAGTCACTGGTTTGTACTGTGTTGACATATTGACACATTGGATGTTTCAGATAATTGTTCTCCATCAACTAAAGCCCAATATTGTCTCATTTCCATGGTATTCGCCTTTCATAAAAATATTGGACTTAGGATGAGTTTGAAAAGTCATTTTGAACTTGTGCGACTAGCGACATTTACCGTAGTTTTCAAATATTCAACTAATCGTTGATACTGAAAATAAAAATAAAAAGACGAGGCCTCGTATTTCACGTATTTGGCCAGACGCTCCCTTACGGCCGATTTGTACCAAATTTGGATTATGAGTTAGTCTCATGGACATAATCAATTGTGCAAAGTTTTGTCGTGATCGGTTGAGGGGTTTGGATTTTGCGGGGGGAGGGGGTCGAATTTCAACCATTCCCATAGGAATGCGATGTCGCCATTAACACTGATGAAACTAACGTTTTACTGTGATGTATAGCAGCAAAACGAGTAAGTGTCGAACTTCATCTAAGAGACGGACGGACGGAAGAACGAACGGACAGATGCCGGGAATAGACTTTGGTGGTGCATTTTAGCCTTAAAATGTGACATCTGGTGGCAATACTTTCAATGACTTTCCTAATAATCAACTGACCAAATTTCATGTATTTATTGGTTGATCCCGGATTTTTATCTCCCCCCCTTAAATTTCTATGAAGCATCGCGGTTCGTTCTCCCATAGGATGTACGTCCCTGACAGACACAACGGACTAAAAGACGAACGAATGGACGGACGAAGAGACGCGTCTCATGAATCATGAATGCGACGACACAAATATTAACAATACACCTAGCAACGACGTAAGACACAAACAGCCAGATTGTACGCGGTTAAGAGGAACAAAATGAATATATGAAACATAGAAAGCCCGTTGTTGTCCACTGCTGCTCCACCATTGCTGCCCACAGTTCTCTGTCCTGAGCTGCTCTAAAGGTACTGTAAATGAATATCTATGGTATACCATTCATTTAAATTGTCTAGCCATTACCGTTCCCTCCTTGGTCTTCTTGGCTTATTTGGAACTTGTTACTCCAAACATAACCGTCTTTTGTTGTTCTTTGTTGTTATTTTTGCACACTTGTCCGAAAAAGTTCAATTTCTTTTCAGTCACACTTATCAAAAATATTAACTGTCATGGTACCCCATTCCTTCTCACACACAATAAAATACACAAGTCAAAGTCAACAAAGTAAAACTGAGATGAGCAAAACACGTGTATGCTGTTTCGAGTACTATTATTTATCAGGTAGTTGCTAGTTGTTACTTTCGTTGTTATATTATGCACTTACATTTGTTATATGCATGTAACCACTAAATAATAGTTGCAGTTACAGGTTGCAGTTTACTTTGTAATATTTTCACATTCACATTTATTTATGCTACTCATACAAAGCCTGAAGCTGTGTCAGTCGTTCTGTTCTGTGTCTGTGTTTGTGTAGGAGCCACTGGGCCTGTTGGTCTAATAGGCGCTCCCGGAGGCACAGGACCAGCGGGGGTTGTCGGCTTCACAGGAAACACTGGTCCTACGGGTGCAACTGGACAGTCAGGCGTCTCTGGTCTTCCAGGGTCAGCGGGTTTCACTGGTTTCACCGGGCTTCCAGGGGGTCCTGGATTTACTGGTTTTACAGGTATGTCTGGTCCTGCTGGACCTTCCGGATTACCTGGTGCCCCTGGAGCCACTGGTGTCACAGGATCGTCTGGGTCCCCCGGCCCAGCTGGAGCAACTGGAGTGCCTGGATCCAGTGGAAACGCCGGGCCTCAAGGGAGTGCTGGAGCGACAGGTTTCACTGGACTTCCAGGAGATTTTGGAGGTCCAGGAAATACGGGCGCAAGTGGAGCGCCTGGAGCAGCTGGAGGCCGCGGAGCAACTGGCTTTACAGGTCCTCGTGGAGATACTGGAGCGACTGGCGATGTTGGGTCAATTGGATCAGTTGGAAATCCGGGAATAACTGGACAGTCTGGAAACACTGGCTCCAGTGGAAATACGGGAGCAACAGGTGCCACTGGGGCCGCTGGTCCCGCGGGACCACGTGGATCGGTAGGTTTAGGAGGACCTCCGGGATTTACCGGAGCAACTGGAGCAACTGGAAACCAAGGAGCTCCTGGAGATGGTGGCGGTGTTGGCGCCGTCGGTGATACTGGAGCGACAGGCAATCCAGGCAGTCAGGGATTCGTCGGCGCTCCTGGTCCAACCGGATTTACTGGAGCCACCGGATTAACTGGAGCTACAGGCAGCAGCGGTGCTACTGGATTCACTGGACCTGGGGGTTCCCAGGGTCCACTAGGAAATACTGGCGGCTCTGGTGGAACAGGGTTTTCAGGCTCACCAGGTCCGGCTGGACAAGCTGGTTCTCCTGGACCGCCTGGTGTGGTAGGAGTTCCCGGTGTTATTGGTCCACGTGGTCAGCCAGGAGCTGGTGGAAGCATTGGATTCACTGGAGCAACTGGCGCTGTAGGTGCGGTGGGCAACACTGGACAACCAGGACCTGCTGGGCAACCAGGACCGAGCGGAGTGCAAGGTGTTGTTGGCGAAACCGGAGGTACAGGATTCAGCGGATTGCCAGGATTCACTGGTTTTCCAGGATTTACAGGTAATCAGGGTCCTAGAGGTGCCGCTGGGCCGCTTGGCGCAACAGGAGCTTCTGGCACGCCAGGACCGGCTGGAATTGTTGGTGATACAGGTGCTTCTGGTGCCACTGGAGCCAGCGGTTTCACTGGAGCAGCTGGCTTTACTGGTAGCAGTGGTGAGCCTGGGTTTAGTGGAAGTCCTGGCGCTGCGGGTGCTACAGGCTCTCCAGGACCGAATGGCGCTACAGGACCATCAGGATCCACTGGCTTTCCTGGTGTCACTGGCTTTACGGGACTTCCAGGAGCAACTGGACCAACCGGAATACCGGGCGTGTCTGGTTTACCAGGTGTCGTTGGAGTGACTGGAGTTACTGGTGGCACGGGTGCAATGGGGCCGACTGGTGATCGCGGCCCAATGGGAAATACTGGTGCAACGGGCGCTACTGGGCAAGTGGGATTTACTGGTTCATCTGGACAGCAAGGACCTCTAGGATTCACTGGTGCTGCAGGAGTGATTGGCGCAACAGGTTTCACGGGTGCCTCCGGGCAGATGGGTTTCACAGGTCAGAGTGGGTCTCCAGGAGCGGCGGGAGGGATAGGTTTTACGGGGTCTACTGGTTTATCGGGACGACCCGGAGCTAATGGTGCCATGGGTGGTACCGGTGCCACTGGAGCCGCGGGAATACCTGGAACAAACGGCCAACCTGGAGGTACGGGCTCCACCGGCGCAGCTGGACTTGCTGGACAGGCGGGAGAACCTGGTAGCCCCGGTCCACTTGGCCTTCCGGGCGACACGGGAACTCCTGGATCGATGGGCGCAAGCGGTGCTACTGGAGCCACTGGTCAGACTGGAGCGTCTGGGGTTCCAGGAGTTGCTGGCGGAGTTGGCGCAACTGGAAACACGGGTGCCTCGGGTCCATCAGGACCAGTTGGCGTTGCTGGCGCTGCAGGGCAGCAAGGGAGCATTGGTGCTACTGGTGTCACTGGACCGTCTGGTAGACCAGGTGCTTCTGGCTTCATTGGACCACAGGGATTCACAGGTTACTGCACAACTTTCACAGATCGTTTTCCTGTATCTCATATATCATTATTTTCCCAAATACGGTGTCGTACACAGCGTCGTTTCCATACTTTCCGAATTGTTATGGTGTTTGCAAAGTGTCTGAAGTGTTTTGGCAATTTTTCGCTTTAAATTTAATGTAATCTAATGTGATATAATATAAAGTGGGTTAACATACAACGACGATCACTGTGTCTTTTGGCGTTTCACGTTTTCAAGTGCTGTATGCAGATACAATAGTATAGTCGTCTATACTCTTAGTTGTATTGGCAGCTTGATTGGAGTGACAAGGCCGAGCCGCCATCGATAGTCTTGCTTCATTAAGACGCACAGCTTGTTTTGGTACCGGCTCAGAGCCTCAGAGGGGTTGTCCTGGATACAGTGGTCGTAAAACGAATGTGTAGGTTCAGAAATAATAGCCCCCCTAAGATATTTTGCAGTTTTCTCAGCAGGAATTACAAAAGTTACTGTCGGTAATACTAGTGCTGATAAATTTATAACAGTGTAGCTAATTGCATAATGATTATGTTTGCAAAGGTTTTGACTAAATATGTAAGTAAATTTTCGCTTAGAAATTCCAAGCGACTTCCGAAAAAAACTCCACCAGATCTCAGGGGGTATAGTTTTTTGGCGCACGTAGTATATGACAGTAACGAAGTGTTAATGGTTGGTTGCTGTTGCTGAACAGGAAGTCGGGGCCAAGATGGCTTAGCTGGGCAGCCTGGTGCTACTGGCGCAACTGGGTACAATGGCCGAACAGGAGCAACTGGGTTTACAGGCTCAACTGGTGCACCCGGAACATCTGGAGGTTCTGGATCACGGGGTCCAACTGGAGCCACTGGGGACACAGGTGCTTCAGGCCCGGTAGGTATCACCGGTTTCACTGGCAACTCTGGAGTACCAGGTCCCTCAGGACCGGCCGGTCCTAGTGGACCCCCGGGGGTGATTGGCGTCACTGGAGCGACAGGTGGCACAGGCTCAGCTGGTAATTCGGGCCCAGCCGGTCTTCCAGGAGGAACTGGATCTACCGGGTTCACTGGATTCATAGGAGCAACTGGAATGACTGGAGAAACAGGTTTTTCGGGTCCATTCGGAGCAGCAGGCCTTCCAGGCGACACAGGGTTCGGTGGCCCACAAGGCATAGCAGGAGCTGTTGGTGATACGGGACCTCCTGGAGGTATAGGCGCCACTGGAGCAACTGGAGCGTCAGGTCCATCTGGGCAACCAGGTACTCCAGGACCCGCAGGACTGATAGGTGGTTTCGGGATAACTGGCAGCACTGGAGCGACTGGTCCAGCAGGTTCACCTGGTAGTCCTGGGGCAGTTGGAGGCAGAGGTCCTCAAGGTAACACTGGAGGAACTGGCATCCGAGGAGCAACTGGCATATCTGGATTTCGTGGTGCACCTGGCGTGCCTGGTGCAGCTGGCAGTATTGGCGCTACTGGTTTCACTGGAGATATGGGTGCAGCTGGCGCAGTGGGCCCTACAGGACCCGTCGGTGGTCCTGGCTTCACTGGAGATTCGGGTGCAACTGGAGCCGCTGGGGTCCAAGGTGTAATTGGGCTTGTTGGAGCTGTCGGTCCTGCTGGGCCACGAGGTGCCACTGGAACTCCCGGATCTCCGGGCTCCATGGGAGCCACCGGAGCAACTGGAAATGCTGGAGCATCAGGTCCACGTGGTCCGACGGGCGGCACTGGTGCTACTGGTCAACCTGGTACAGGCGGGAGTGTAGGATCACCAGGATATACTGGACCGCCTGGTCCTGGAGGTCCTCAGGGAGATACGGGATTTCCTGGAGCGGTAGGTGGTCCTGGTTTTACTGGATTTTCTGGCGGGCCTGGTAGCATGGGGTTTACTGGACAGCCGGGAACTACTGGTGCTACTGGAGCAGCTGGACCAGCAGGTGCAAAGGGTGCCGCTGGAGTAAGAGGTGCTCATTCTGATTACTTCTGCTTGTAGAATTTTTCCACAGCTATTCATTTACTTCTAATTCATAGAAGGGATATTGTGCAGTTAATTAATTAAGTAAGTATGCAAGAGAATTTCTAAAGCACAGTTAAAGGGGGATTCACACCGCGCTCTCGCTTTGGTCCCATTACCTGAATAAAGATGTCTTCAGCGACTGTCTGAAACGGCTGTATGACAAGTCTGGCTGTCTTGAGTTCTGTTTGTTGATAGTTCAGCTGCACTGGAGGCTCTGTCGCCGAAGTTGATCCACGTGTGACTGACGAGAAGGGTACGAGTGTTAGCCGATTGCAGTGTTCTTAGATGGTTCTTTATATATGACTGGTGGCAGTGCAATTGTGTGGTGTCTTGTATATGATGTGTAGAAAATACATTTACCTACTGCATTCAAATTATGGCTAAGCTGCAGTTATTTTTAGTTTGTTTAACCTTTTATCTAGAATGGCGTGATGTAACGTATGTTTAAAACAGCACCTGTGCATGCAGTGCAGTGATGTCATTGAACTGAGCATATAACAACGCCGCCATGTTGGAGGTATACTTAATGTGAACACAATGTAGAGTTAAAATACCGAAATCTATAAATTTATATGGGCCGGCAAGCTTATTCTTAGACCTTGTATTTTGACTGGTATGTAATTTCACACAAAAATAGTTTGCAAGCGACGCTGCGCTGCTGAAATGTAGTTTTAGTTGACCTATAACACGGCAACGTAACTACAGTAGTCAGAATAATATCACTCACTCCAGTGGGACCCAAAGTGCAGCTGAATCATTTACATGCAATTACAGTACGTAATATATCGTTCTCACTGGATTGATGTCTCCAGGAACTGATGGAGGACCGGGTGCTACCGGTGCTGCTGGGCTTCCAGGTCCAACAGGGTCTAGTGGACCAACTGGTCCTAGTGGTGGAGTTGGTCTGCCTGGAAGTACTGGTAGTACAGGCGCAACTGGACCTGCCGGACCCGTTGGTTCGCCTGGTGCTGCTGGGTCGATAGGCCAAATAGGATTCACAGGAGAACGTGGCCCAGCAGGACCTGCTGGACCTCCTGGAATTGGCGGATCAGTTGGTGTTACTGGTTCCACTGGCGCAACAGGTACAGCTTACTAGTTCAGAGGCGGATCCAAGCAGACATTTGGAAGGGGTTCACGATATGTTGAAATGCTTAACTTGACCAAATGTCATTAGAAAAATATAAGTAAGTACTATGTTTTTAATTGCACAGAAAGTAGTCTAACTGAAGCTGAATAGTGTAATAAACTTTGCATCATTCTTTGAGTACAGAAAGTTGCTAACTTATACTAAAGCAAAAAATGTTGGTCACTTTTACACGAAAATTCATGAGGTTTTAAAATCATATCTTCAATAATTTTATTTCCCCTTGAAATTTTCTGAGTGTTCTTTTAAAAGAAGTGTCAAGATAACCCGGAGAACCACTTGGATCCGCCACTGAAGTTGTCACGTTTTTTTTCTGATCTGTGGGGAATTCTGGAAATACTGCCACCAATGCTAGTGTAACTACAGGTAGCCCAAAAAATAGTAAGCCACTTCCCAGTTCTCAATCAATCATATTAAATGTATTAAAACCTGCCACTGAGAATAGAATTTTCGTCTACTTCAGTCTTCAGGTGTCAAACAAGTACTGTGATATTACCACTTGGTATTAAATATTCTATATTGACATAATTTCTTACGTCAATTATTGTTCGTAAGCCATGTTTGTGCGATATAGGTCATATAAAGCAAATTGTATAAGCATCTCTCTCGCATCATTTCGTTTTATTGAACTATGAATGCCATTCGTAAATTATCTTTTAAATGAAAAATCTCTTCCCCTTTTCGGGTTTTTAATTACGATTTGATCACATATGCTTAATTTTTCCAATAGCAAAGCTTGAAGCACCAAAATTAATGATGCCACAAATTGGGTCACACATAGAATATATAATACCAACTGATAATATTCT
>Ga0056116_1000474_pt1 | contig 13747 bp, 9 predicted proteins | sample WorMetOlspDAHAB2_FD_67352 | JGI IMG/M metagenome (GOLD analysis project Ga0056116, IMG submission 67352) | Marine gutless worms symbiont microbial communities from Max Planck institute for Marine Microbiology, Germany - Olavius sp. DAHAB.2 ...
TATAGCTGATATGCACATCTATGTCAAAGGTGTTTGAATGTGTGATTGCAAATGAGATTTCACCACGCTCTGATATTGACATATATCAATTTGGTTTCAAGCGAGGCCATTCAACGAGTATTTCTTTAAAAAGACTATTGACTATTACACACAGCGTAGTAGTTATGTGTTTACATGTTTTATAGATTTTACTAAGGCTTTCGACAGAGTCAATACTGGATGATGGAACCAATAGTAATGTTACTGCGGTGCTGACATACTGGTATTCCAATGAACAAGTTTGTGTACGTTGGCTTAACTGTACGTCTGTCATCTAGCTTCCGAATAGGTAATGGTACACGGCAAGGAGGCATTCTATCACCCACACTTTTTAGTCGATACGTACATGACCTTCTAGGCCAGCTTGCTAATTCGTATGTTGGTTTTAATGTTGGTGGTCTATTTGTTAACGTTTTGGCGTATGCTGATGGTATTGTATTGTTTATAAGAACCAATATACTTACTCGTCGTTTTGCCAAATGTTCTGTTGATGTTAAAATTATATTATTTAGAGCATACTGTATGTGTCTTTATGATGCAAGTTTGTGGTCTAGATATAAAGCTGGGTCTTTTAACAAACTGTTATCATGTTGCAATAAGTGCTTAAAATGTTTTTCAGGTTCAAACGCAGAGACAGCGTGACACAGATTCTGTTTGATTTGGGTTTGTCTAGCTTTAATACAATTATGCATAATAGCAAGGCTGTTTTCAGTAAAAGGTTTTGTTGTTGCTCCAGTGCTATTGTCAGGCATGTTAATTGTATATACTGTAGGTTGTATGCAGATTGTATCATGATCATGCTGTTCTTTTCTGTGTCTGTTTCTGTCGATCTTCTGTCACTGCACATACTGTTGTTTTTATGGGCCTTGTCGCCTGAATTAAAACGGATGTTATGTTATGTTATGTTATGTTTGGCCATTTTGCCTATGTTCGCGTGTTTGCGTTTTCGGGTACGTAACCGTGTTTACCTAGCTTCTAAGAGTTTGTAACTTTGTGTGTTGTTTTTGGTTATGTATCCATGAACTTCTTCACAACACAGGCAGTGGCGGATCAGGAAGAAATTCTCGACTAACACTCACAATATCATACTTTGCAAAATGTTGTTGAAAAACATAAACATTCAGGACAAGGCTAAAATTTAAAATGAACCTGAACTTCATGATATTGGCTTGCTTTTTTGAGCCACCCTGTAAATGTAATGAAACGTTTACAAACTTTTCGAAATATAATTATAGTTGAAAAATATAACGTTTGTTATTATTTTCGTAATAAGCGCGTTTATAAACGTTTGCTATTTGTTGATGTTTAACATATCTATGCATCATCATCATCATCAGTAACTTGTGTTGCGCTTATTACGCGAAACGACTGTGTGCAAATAAATCACTTGTTAACAGGTTTACCGCTTTTCTAGAATTTCCGGAAACCTGGAAATGTCGGTGAATTCGGCTAAGGTCAGGAATAGGCAGTCAGGGTAAGGTCAGGGAATTTGTGTGGTGAGGAAATATTTATGGTAGCTCGACAAAATAACGTACCTGTACTTTATTCGTACTGTAATTCATTTTTCATACGTGATGTTCACGGATAATTGAATTAATAAATGTGCATTTTTGTTCGACATATTGCTTGCAATTTCGTCTAGATTAGTTGAGGATTTTTTTCTGCCTGGAGAGTGGTAACACTGTTTTAAAACCGGAAAATTAGAAAATAAAAATGAAATTGTGCGCTGGTTGTGTACAGGTGAATGATGACATTGACGAAGTTCTGAGTCTGTGGCTGCAACTGGAGCAGATGCGACAGCAGCGTCTGTCTAAGCGTGTGCCTCCAGACGACTACCTGTGTCACCTGTGCTTCCAGAAAGGCCACTTCATCAAGGATTGCCCCCAGGTATCGGCCGAATGTTGTGAAATGGTGAAAACACCAATAAACGTAACGCGTACAGAATCCGCTAAGTGTCCAAGTGATAAACTGTACCACCGCCGAATACTTAGGCACATCGACGAACGAAAAATGTTGGCGAAAATGCCACCCGCTTCTCGACAAACTGTCAGCGCCAAAGTATCATAGGACGAATTTTCAGAAATACGGCATATTTGGTTGACAAATTCACCATCAAAGCAAAGTAGACAACATGTATGGTAGTTGTTTATTGAGTTTGTGGTATTCATGTCTTTGTTAACATATTTCTGCATTTTGTGCGTTGATTTTTTAAATTTTGCTTTCTTTCGTATTTTGGTGCTGCGCGACATTTAAACTTTTTAATCACTATTTATCGCACTGTTTACGAACTCGTCAATCAGTAGGAACTAATGCCTGGTTTCCAGCCTTACGTTTCCGTTCATCCATATCCGTTTCCGTAAAAACCGTGTCCGTACTGCCGTTCCGAAAACGCCGTTGCCGTTCGCGCCATATAGGCGAATGGCCCTGTAGGCTGGCGGGCGAATTCCCGCGCATCCGAGTGGGCGGAGCTCCAGGCGTCCTACTCCTAGCTACGGCAACGGAAAATAGAACTCGATCCTATATGAACGGATCAACGACAACGGCAAATTTACGGAAACGGAGTACGTTATTTTTTTACGTAAGCTACGGAATTATTACGGATGAACGTAATTCTTAGGCCTACGTACTTTTGAAACGGAGATACGGCTACGGACGAACGGAAACGTAACCTGGAAACCACGCACAACGAGTAAAATGCCGCAAGTTGCGAAAGATAGTAGTTTCTTTTCAATAGTTTTATCTGCCGTGGTCTTTTACATACACTAGTGACAAACTGACCTCCTCCCCCTTTCTTTTCATTTGAAAATTTGAACAGCTGCAAATAAGTAAGGAATTTTGTAATGCGATTAAATTTTTTGGTCGCGATTAATATAGTAATGCGTCATTTGCGCGTTACCTGCGGTTAATTTGCAGCGCTAATATTTTTCATTGTTAGGCGCCTTTGTCTGCGTGTTGGCGGTGCTAATGATTGATTGATTGTTGAAGGCGAGACCGCGCGAAGAAGGTTTGACTCCGTATCAGGGTACGAAACGGTGCTTCGGAGAGTTCAAGTGTCCGAAATGCAAGAGGAAGTGGAAGTCGGGCAACAGTTGGGCAAACATGGGTCAGGACTGCATCAAGTGCAAGATAGTGGTCTATCCTCAGAAGCAGGTACGTAGCTTTTATGAGCTAAAATATTTTTATTACACCCGGGTTTGTCGCCGGTTGCGTCTGCACGTATAGGTCACCCTTACAAAATGGCGATAATTTTTCGCAGTGTGCTGTCGTGTGCCTGCGTTGTAAAAAGTTGCCAAATTATTGTCCCCGGTTTCAAGAGATCTGTTCTGCGAAACCGATCAGTCTATAAATACCTAGTTTTACACAGTTTTTTTTGTATTTATTGGATATTTAATGTTTTTCAATGTAGGTCAACTTAAATGTGCTGTCGTGAGCCTCTTTGTCCGGGTTCGCTATTTTACTACAAACGTTGTCATTCCCGCAAGTGTAGGCCTACCGTGTTGCCGTATGCGTGTGTATGCGTGTGTGTGCTTCTGACTGTGGTCGTCACAGCAGTGGCGGAGCAGGACCTTTGACCGCCCGGAGCGGTGGTCAAAGTTGCCTAGTAAGTTAGTTTTTGGAAACTGAAAGCAGACCTAATGTTATGGCCGACCGTGCCGACGATAGGTACGCGCTGGCTGTAATGCTTTGTTTTTGTTTCACGCAAACACATATGAAATTTGTCTTGAATTTTCACTTTAATTTTTTAAGTACAATTTTTGCCCGTTTGCCGCCGCTAGCAAGTGCCACCCGATGCTGCGCGCACCCCCTTGCTACGCCACTGCGTCGCAGCCAGTGGCGACAAATTGTCACAGCAACTGGGCGTCATCGTCGTGTCGACGGAATTCTTTAAGCCAAGGCGAGGCAATGTTAGGCACTCGGTGACCGCAACGTTGTGAAGATTAATGTTGTTTCTTTGGCGGTGTTCTGGTGTAGCGACCACTGCAGAAGAAGAAAGAAGAGGAATCGCCCAACAACGGTCACCAGCAGCACTTGTGCGAGAAATGCAAGGTGCAGGGCTTCCACTGTCGTCGCAACTGACCTCGGCACATCGTCGCCTCAAAAACTGAAGAACGATCGACGGCAAACTTTCCGTTTAAAGCCAAGGACGCGTGACTGCGTCTCGCATAATTGTTTCGTTTCTGTGGGCGAGATTGCTTCAGTTTTGTCAGCTCGGTATGATTTCGCGAGAGTGACAATCCCCTGAGTAAGGTGCAGGGGCGTAGCTCGAAATTTGGTTCGATTAAGTATAAAATGTTGGTTAACGTGAGAGATTACAGAAAGCTACCATTCAGTGCTTTTCATAAGCTCTATGACGTAGCTGGGATGACTTATCCAACTGAGGTTAAGGAGTGTAAGTGTAAATCCTTTTTTATATCCCCGTGTCCGTGTCCGTTTCAACGCCTCTTGTGTACGATGCAGGCTGCATGCAAACATATTGCTCTTCGTTTCCACAAATGAACAAAAAAAAACGTTAAAAAGGCTTTTAACATCCCGCATACATAAAGTTTTTCTGAGAGGGTTGTAATTGTTCCCCAGCCATTTTGCTGATTCCGATGACGAGACTTATTTCGTGATGAAACAAACGCTTTTGCAGTTATCGCTAAACGGATGTTGCTCGATGTTATTTGTATGCGTAAACGTCGATTTGTTGCCAAACTTGTCAGGTCTTCATCTTCCCTTTCCTTCCCCTTCACTTTCTCTCCCCTAAAACCAGCGAGGGGTCTGGGGTAGCGCTGTAACCAACTCATTTTGTGTATGGGAAATCGCGCCGTTCGACTATACAATTTTCCAGTATTATGACTTGTGAGAAAAATGTTTAAAACTGTCATGTTTGCAGGTATTCACATTTCCAACTTTTACCGAGGCAAAGCTTGGTGGATCCCCCAATAAGGTTTACCCAGTGGTGAGGTCTGGAACTTTGGTCTGTGCGGAATTTTACGCTCATAGTTGTATGCGGCATTTTAAAGTGTTAGACAACAGTATTAGTTCCCGGATGTTTTGTTAATTCGTTGCACGTTTTCGCGCGTTTTTTTCTAGACATTTGTGTCGTATTGCCCGTCACAGTTACTGTATGTTCGTATAAAATTTGTATCAAATACTGTTATAGGCCTAGTTGATATAGGTTGTAAAGAGAACAGATTGAATTGTAATCTGCAGATGTGTTTTGGTTGGCAAAACCATACACTGTTGCGTCGACTGGAACTCGGGATGTGTAACGTCGAATATTTTTTGTGTGCACCCATTTTGCATTGTAACCTATAAACCATTTCAGTTAGGAATTGAGAATGTTGCATTTGTGCTGCATAACTTCGAAATTCGAATGAAGCAAAAGGAACTTGCACTGGTTATTGTGCTGTAAAATCCTGGATATCCTATTACAGTTGTTAAAGGGATTTGCGTTTTTCCAAAGCGCGATGAAGAACACGACTGCACCGCTAACCTTACTTCAAGAGATATTGATCGGTTGTCATATGCAGCGTATTCGCTCTCCATAAAGCAGCTATGCGACTACAGTTGTTCATCATGATAACTGATAGAATTTGTGTCTGGCGTGCAGTATGACGTGTACTTGTGACCGTTTATGCATTACTGAAAACTTTTGTTTTGCCAAATTGTCGACATGTTAGCAGCACATTTCCTACTTGATCTGCTACATATGCGACCGTACTGTTACATGAATTTTTTTATTTTTATGTATTAGATGATTTGGTGCTTTCGGAGAGAATAAATAGCGCGAGTGTTGTATGGCCTTGTGTAGTGCTAGTTGCATTTCTGCTCACAATGTAGGTCTGGTATGCAATTCTGTTGTTATGTCATTGCTTGCGCTAGGCCCATTCAGATCATACAGGAGCCAGATTTTGTTCAGGCTTGAATGTTTGACGAGGAGTTTTAGAGACGATACGTTTTCTTCTACCTTTCAGGAACATAAAGTACAAAGACGAGCGTAGGTGGGTGCCTCTGTTTGCATGGGGCGCAAAAGTAAGCCCGTTTAACCAATGGGTTGCTCGACTTTTACGTGGATTCTAATCAGTTATTCTCGTGTTAGGCTGTCGTTACGCAGCGTCGCGTTTTCTAGAATTTAAGCGGTGTTTGAATGTATATTAATGACGGTGCGAGATGAATAAAATTAGGAACGACTGTCTTGAAGACGTGGTGAAAGCTGCACGAGATGATTTCGATTTTGTAGTGAGCGATCTTGCACTTGTGGCACGTTTTTGCAGTGGACGTGAGAAGCGTTGTTTTTTCGTGATCTTCTTCCGATGAACGTGATCACGGTTACTAATTGTTTTCACCAGGGCTTAAACCCCTGTGTTGGTGTCGACGACTATGTGACCGCATACTGTTAGTCAAGGTGTTCGATACTTGCCTTAATTCCAGTTGGACTTCGTCGACTTTTTACGTTAAATTATTTGTATATTGTTACTTTTATTTGCGGTTGCCGTCAGAGTCGCGTTTGCATTTGAAGAATCGTTTGAAACGGATTAATTCGTTCTGGAATGAAGGTTGTAAAGTTGAATCTATTGCTTCTTCACGAACAACACGACATGACAGCTTCAACAACTGAAAAATTCTTTTTATTGAAAATTGCTGCTATCAGGTTCGACAATAATTACGAATTATGCAGCGTTCGAGAAAACGTGTACAACAGCTTAGAAAAACGTAAAAATCGCGTTTATGTGGATTTTGAAAAACGTTAAAAAACGAGGGACTGTACAGTTTTAGAGACCACTTGGTCAGTTCTGCTTGTAATTATCAAAGTACTGACGTCATTTATTTATAGTTTTTATTAAATTTAGTTTGTACATTTTTATATGCAAAGAATTATATTCGTTTTTATGAACGTGCTTGCTGATAGAACGTGAAATGTTGCAAATTCTCACTGTTCTGATCACTAGAGTGAAGTTTTGATCTCGGGGACTGAGGATTAGACTTTCGGAAACGACTTTTGACACGTCATTAAAAACGTACGATGTGTTCTTTAGAAATATGAGAAAAACGTAAAACGTACTCGAACGCTGAATGCACATCAGTGAACGCAGCATGTCACACACTGTTGAAAAAACGCTCTGCTGCCACTAACGCGCACTGACGCTACGAGCGACAGCTATTTGTACAAAACTAGTTGGTCCCACGACTGGAATACACAGATTCAGAAGTAGCCTACAATTATTCGATTCGCATCAGAGCAGCCTGCCATCGCTAGCTGACTTTCTCTCAGCCTCTGTTTTGTCAAGTGTTACTCAATAAACCCAGAATGGACAAGGACTTGAACAAAGCGTTTCCTGTCGTCCTAGGTGGTCCTTAGATTTAATAAGTGCAAAAATTGTTCGAAATTAATCGAGGTTCACTTTTGCGAGTTCTATTAACATTTTCGTCAGTACAAAACCTACTTTTATATACACAGCAAGCAATTGGCAAATTCAAGTCGTTACTGGCCAACACGGTCACGGTGTATCACAACTCAAGAATAAAAGTTAAAAAGTAGTGCTGCACAGAGATTAAAACCTTTAATCACACTATTCAATAAGATTACTAACCAGCAGTAAATAGAAAGTAAAATACAGCAGTTTCTTTTTCATCAGTGTTGTCTACCATGTAAACCAAACGTACACGCTAACAAGCGATAACCAATGACCTCCTTTCTTTTCGTGTATGCATAATTTTAAGAGCGCGACAGCGGGAAGTTAGTGACGGATTTTGTAATGTGATTACATTTTTATTCGCGATTAAATATATTAACGCGTTAATCGCGCGTTAACTGCCATTAATGTGCAGCACGGGTTAAAAACTCGTCGAACAAAACTCGGTTCACTCACTCGCGATAAATAGCGTACGCAAAAACATAACTGCAGAACGAAAAGATGAAAAACGACCAAAAAACTCCAGCTGTTGTCAGTCGGGAGTCGGGAAGCAAATAGCACGACCCTTCGCAGATGTTAACGTGTCACGTAGTTATTTATACGTGAGGTGCAGCGACGTCATCTGAGCTGAGCATAAAACCATGCCGCCACGTTGGAGGTATAACTAATAAACAACTTTTATTCACCGCAGAACTGTAGAAGTACATAATAATACAGTACAATACAGTCGGCTGAAATGCGCTCACACTTGTGCAAAAGTTATTCGCGTGTTTCAACAATGGTGCAAGCATACCTCCAAAATGGCGGCGACAACTATTGCAGACAGAATGACGCCACTGTCACTATATGTACAAAGTAGCCCCAAAAAGTAAGCCACTATCAAGAATCATCAATTTGTGAAATCATCAGTTGCTGTTTCAAGCTGCGACACAGGTAAAATCAGTGTAGGCCAATATGAAAAAATCATGAATTTTTTGAAAACTAGAAAAGAAAATATAGAAATCAATGAAACAGATGGTTTAGGAATGGAATTCAACAGCTTACCAAGTCGAGCTGATGCCAGAGGGAGCGCTGACATCATTTACCATATGTGACGCATATCGCTATTTTGTAGGTCAGGCATAGTTACTGATGTCAAAAAGTAGGTCACGCAGAAAATATTTAATACCGAAGGATATAGTGCTTGATCATTCTATAATTTGACGAAGCAATCTAATCTCATTGGCAGACTAATATGAATTAACACAATATTTTTGATAATTTGGTAGTGGTTTACTTTTTGGGCCACCCTGTGCAAATATTGGGTCCAGACAGTTTAGGACAATTTTGACGTAGTGGTAGATATAAACTGCAAGTTAAACAGGCGACCAACTTAAAAAGTCAGGTTCTATCGGTAACGCATTCAAGCACAAGAAATTGTTTAAATAATACCGTATGTTACATGAAGCAACCGCTAACGGCAAGAACGCTCAAAGACGTCTAGAAAAGTGCTGGTGTACGACATTCAAGTGATAGCGTTAACTTCAACCCACTCGAAAGACAAACAAAACACATCTGAAAACGCAAACAACGTGGGCTACGAACAAATACTTTCGCTAATTTTATCTAATACTCACTTATTTAGTTGTATTTTTACGGTTAATCCAACTGCAATCAACTCCGATCTTTCAACATATATCACAATACAATTATTGCAATATTTGTGACTTTTGAGTGGTTAGAAACTCCGAAAAATAAAACTGAAATGAAAAGACAACATTACACGGCAAACTGCTCGGACTGAGCTGTGCCGTGAAAACTACCAACAAAGTCGACCACTACAACAGAAGAAATATGTACACCGAATCTTAAATAACGCGTCACGCGGTCAACTCACGATACAGAGTCGTAAAAACAAGCGGTTTCGCCCTTCGCAGCTTTGGCGGACACGATATGGGTCCGTCGTGGCATTTTCACGCCAAAGGGCAGGGTCTGCCTTCATCAAGCTTCTGCAATACAGGGCAATTACGCGCCTGAGACTTTCGGGATATTGGGCAATTTACTTGTGTACGTCGGAATTATGCATTTTATCACATACTTTACATCGACAGCTAACTGGCAATCAGAATTTGAACTTTCTACATCATTCCAATCAACTAAAATATTATGTCAGGAGGGGCGTTAAACTCTATTCAACATCTCACTTAACCATCACTGCAGTATAGTAAGAGATTAGGAAGACCACTCTAAAACTCGAATAAAAAATGTAATGTCAAACGGGACAATGTGACCTCTGCCTCAGAAACTGCACAGTGTACTACATTCACATCCAGATTATCCTCCAAGCTCAAACACAGACAAAAACCTCATCAGCGTCATCATATACAAGCGTCATCATGCTTCTCATTCAAATTTCACAGCATATATGTGCTTGAACATTATGTGACCTCTACCTTGAATTACTGACCTCTAAACGGGTTGCATCTTTACTGAGGGACCTTTCTGCTGACTGTGGGCATTCGAAGTCTTCATTTCCATGTTAACGGTAGGAAACAGATAGGCAAATCCCAGAGACAACAAACACTGCAAAACGTCAATGGACCCAGTCTGGAAGGGCTCCTTACGACCGATTTCAAGGCGTCGCAAACAACACACAGAAGCTTACCACTTCCCAAGTTCCCAAACAAACCCAAATTCCCGGACGTTTCAAAAGAAATTTTTGCCGCCGAAATACAGGAAACAAACGAAACTTCACAGGAACTACGTAAACTGTATTCTCACTTAAACACGTAAATAGCATCAGTTGTTTGGAAAATACACAAATACAAATTTTCCCCAACAAGACAATTCCCACGAATTTTTGCTTTCCCTCGACTGTTCTCAAACGTCTTCGGCGACTTGACGGATTTTCCGTAAATAGTGGGCGGCAACCCTGCGTATGGAAACTGTACAGCTAGACGGTGGTACTTCGACACGCGGGGTCCAGTTCCGGTGTGAGCTCGGCGGCCGAGTTCCCGAGGCCAGCGTCGAGATCGACGTCGGGCGTGGGTGAAGTCTGGTCAGCCGAGTTGACATACTGCGCGGCGGCTGCGGCGGACGCCATCCGTGACTGAACCTGACGTTGCATCGCGTCGACGATGTTGGACACGGACTCGACAAGCTGGCTAAACGACGGTCGAAGCTTGGCACTCGGATGCCAACAGGACAACATCACCCCGTATCTGTCACATCCGAACAATACATAAATAGATCAATCAAATTACTGACTGTACTGAGAAAGTGAGCGAGTAGAGTTTTTCAATGCCTCACCTGATAGAGTTGAGGTCGTTGCGTGTAGACGTATGACAGATGAAAACTCGGATTTTTTAACAACAGAAAAACCAAACGAGACAAAATGACAACCACAAAAAAAACAATGTTCTCCGTGTTTCCTAACTTTTCCATGGTCCTCTATGGTGTTGAATTCTGTTATCTGTTTTGTTTTAGTATTAGTTTCTTTTCTTTCTTTCTTTTTATTAGCATCATTGTCATCACTATCACTGTTATCATCATCACTTTTTGTTTGCATTTTTGGTGCTTTATCATGTTTCTGTTCGTTTGCTGCATTACGGTGTAAATAAAGTTTCATATACAGGGTAGCCCAAAAAAGTAAGCCACTATCACGAATCATCATATAAAATATATTTTGAATTCCTCAGAAAATGAACAGCAGGCAGTGCATCGATTAAAGGTTGAACTAACAGCGCATCTGGACAGTATGGCGGCTGCGACAGTCGGCGTCCAGATTCAAGAAAGTTGATTACGTCCCAGTTGTCGACGTCAGGATATGGACCAATTCCGCGCGTCATCAGCTCCCACAACACCACGCCAAACGACCACTGCGAAGGGACAGCAGACACAATTATGCCCACTTACAGTTTTGCCAATCATTATAAACTGACAGAAACGAAGAGAATGTCCGTCACACATTGGCGGCGTGGCTCAGTGGTTATGACGTCGGTCTGTAGCTGGCGGACTTTCCCTGATCTACGCCTAATCCACGGTTGACGTGTGACCAGTTCGTGGGTAAGGCGTCCGTTATGGGTCAACCAACTAGGCCAACTCAGCCTTTCATCCCTCCGGGGTCGGTAAATGAGTAGTGATCCATGTAATTCCATGGAACACAAGGGTGGCGACCATTAAACGGCAGATTAGGGCGGGGCATAGCTGTTAGCCACAGGCCTGGGCCCGTGGGCGCGGGCCTAGCCTGCAGCCTATAGGCTGTACTCCTGCTCTGTCTGTGACGACAGCGTATTGGAAGATGATTGTTTCATAACAATACGCTATACAAAAAGTCACTTTCACTTTCACTTCACTAATCTGACGGATATTCCTGAACCAGTTTTAAAAAACGATTTCATTTCTCATTAATGGTAACTTCTTCATTCATTAATTATTCCAAATTGATTGATTAAAACTGTCAAATATATTTTAACTGTTATCTATTCCAGATCCAGCCAATTCTCGGACTCTGGGATTACTGAAAATTTCATGTCAATTGATAACTGTATGTGTATAGACATTTCTAAATTACTAATCTGCCGTTTTGGGCGAATGAAGATGAATATATTGAAAACGTGTTTAGTGCAACCCAGTAGGCCAAACAGGAAGTAGGAAAAAGCTGCTTTCGACTAGCCAGACTCCCACCCATGACATTCAGACGGGACAGAGATCAGTGGTCGTTTTGTAAAACAGGAACAATGGGAACGCTGGCGAGCCAAGCGGATACTGATGTCTGGGTCCAAGCACCGGGGTCGCTTGCAGGGATCAGTGGTCGTTTTGGTAAAACAGGAACAATGGGAACGCTGGCGAGCCAAGCGGATACTGATGTCTGGGTCCAAGCACCGGGGTCGCTTGCAGGGATCAGTGGTCGTTTTGTAAAACAGGAACAATGGGAACGCTGGCGAGCCAAGCGGATGCTGATGTCTGGGTCCAAGCACCGGGGTCGCTTGGGGGGACCGCGGGTATCCCCCCCCGAAAAAATTCTGAGACTGTATATAGGCAAAATCCTGCAATCCAATGCATTTTTGACGTTCTTAAAACACTGTGAAAATGGGAACGATGCCGTTTCCATGCGTCACGACAGCTTTTCAACAACCGGAACAGCGTTGCCAAGCGTCCCCCCTCGAAACGACCGCTGCCAGAAATGCCTTACACTGACCACGTCACTTTTGGACGTAAACACGCCTTTCGCCAGACTCTCGACGGCCATCCACTTGACCGGCAGTCGGCTTCGACGACTGTCACAGCTGTAGTAGTCGCGCTCGTAGACGTCGCGCGACAACCCGAAGTCGGCGACTTTTATGTTCATGCCATCATCCAACCTGTCGCAAATGTATTAACCATTTTTGTGCTGAGCTCAGGGAAGTACGCGAGGGAGGTGACTGGGGTGTCAGAATACCCCCAGAACACATCCCTGGGTGAGCTTACAGCACTCCCCACATCCCTAGCTGGTTTAAAGGGAGCCCTACTTCTAAGGGGAGGGGAAGATAAGGGAAGGAAGAGGTAAAGGGGAGGAAGAGGAAGAGGAGATAGGAGGGGAAGGGGAGGAAAGGGGAGGGGACGCCCCCTAATGCAAATTCCTGGATCCGCCACTGCAGCAAGTCTATACAACACCCCTCTGTCAATTCTTGCATACGTCTCCATCTGAGCCTGGTTAATGCAGATATTTTACTGTTCTCTTGTACTTATGAAGTTTATCTTTGTTTCATATGCAGCACAGCTGTAAGTGCTCGTACGTGCAACTTTTTTGTACATGATATTTTCAATCCCTGTGGGACTACAGACTGACAGTTGTATATTCCCTGTGTAATTTTCAGTCTGTGACAAGCGACCAGAAAACGTCAGGTCAACTGAAGCGCGAGTTCATGATTGTCATTTGTAAACATGGCAAGGAAGTGGTCAGGGATGTGAACCTGTAAGGGACGGGGTTCACAAATAGCGGTATGGTTAGGGACTGAAAATAACATCGAGCCCATCGGTTTGACTTCTGTGCATGTGTTTGACAATTTCATTGCTGTACAATGCTGTTAAAAATACATGACGACAATTTAATTGCATTACCTTTCCCCATCCTCATTCCTCATCACTGAGGGTCTGGCACCAGGTATACACATCATCATTTGTTTTTTTTTGTATTTGCACCTGTATTCGGACGCGTTGTCACTATGATTTTAATAAAATACAAATATAATAAAAATAATAAATCATCAAGTAACAATTGCAGGCGCTTATTATGTTGAGAACATGAGTGCCACACTAAACATGGTAAACCCATAAAAAGATTAAAC
>Ga0056116_1000475_pt1 | contig 13738 bp, 10 predicted proteins | sample WorMetOlspDAHAB2_FD_67352 | JGI IMG/M metagenome (GOLD analysis project Ga0056116, IMG submission 67352) | Marine gutless worms symbiont microbial communities from Max Planck institute for Marine Microbiology, Germany - Olavius sp. DAHAB.2 ...
ACATGTTAACGGCGACAGACCTTCGCACATCGAAAACAGCAAAAATAAAAAAAGTTATTTTACTATACTGCTGCACATTGACGTACGACGATGTGCAGTGATATAGTAATGTAACTTTTTTTATTTTTGCTGTTTTCGATGTGCGAAGGTCTCTCGCCCTTAACATGTGTATAAACTGTAGTTTTTTTACATTGATATTTGTTAATGGTTATTAAATTGGTCGTTGCTGGCGTATAGAGTAAAGAGAGCAAATCGAAAAAAGATCTCTGTGTCGACGAGTTGGTGAACACAGAAGAAAAATTCGTCGCCGCTCTGCAGATGATTAAGGACGTACGTCAGTTTGATTTCTGTTCTTCGCAAAAATTAGGATTTGCATATTTTCAGCCAGCTGACGAAATTCCGTCAGTGAAGGTGGCATTCGTATTAAGTTAATTTTATACGAAAATCATTGTCACCATCACTACAGCAGCATGTTGGTTTGTCATTCGCAGTTTGCGCAACGATTTTTTATACACTTTGTTTTTTTCTTCTGTTTCCACTTTTTGCGAAAGATGCATTGCGGTCCATTTTAACGTATCATTGGCTAACCTCTGCGGCGTTTAAAAAGCCGCTGTTATTCGTACTTTATGGTACATCGGGTCCGGAAAAATATCGAAATCCACCTCAGAAAGAAACGAAATCCACCTCAAAGTTAAACTCAAAATCCGTGGCTCAGATATGAAGCATGAATGTTTGAAATGGATGTTTCCTTCAGTTTCAGCTCGGATTTCCGCAATTCTGTGATGAATTTCAATATCTAGCATGGATTTCGTATCGGCAATGGATTTTGACTTCAATTTCAACGTGAAAATAGATAGCCCGTGGATTTCATGTATACAGTGGATTTCGTGGATTTCGATAGTTAGCCGGACAGTAGCTTGATTCTTTGACACATTCTTCTGGATTGCAAGTGAAAGTTTTACGTCCAAAAAGTCAGACCTTGCACCTATTCACTGTCTCAAAAATTGTCACTATACTTTAATCGTGGATAACTTTGACAAACTTTAACCAATTTTAACAACTTTTGGCACAGCATATATGCTGAAACTACTGGCTTCTAAACGCATGTAAAATCTTCGATCTCACCTTAGCTGTGTTGCTACATTATCTGAGAAAACATTAACCACAAATATAAACGATTCTGCATGTCTTCCTCTGATATCTGTGAGTGGCTCTGAAAATAGCTGGTTAGAATCACGACGGAAATCAGCAGCACTCTATAGCAAATGTTATAGCAAATGACGTAATGGCGACTCGTCATTTACGTCACTGTGAGATATTGCAAGGTAAATTAATTTTACATGAGGTTCAGTAAGAAAATAAAATTAAGATTCGTAGCAAAAAACCTATTAATGCTATGTGCAAAAAATTATCGAAATCGGTTCAAGTTTATTAAAGTTATTCACTATTAAATAAGTGACATTTTTCCGAGACACGCTTTACTTGACAAAACGGTCCTGCTTTCGATTGTGATCTTGAGCGCTTGAACGTAATTAATTACGCGTTTTTAATAGAATGCCGACCGGTTGACGTTGTAGAAATTCATGGCGTCGCTCAAGACCGCCATGTCGCCGAACGATTTCAACGTTGTTTTCAAATACATCGAGGTTGCAGTCACAGGCTGTTATTTTTTTATATTCTAGCACATATAGTGATGAAACAGCTGTTTGTCGCATATTGTTATTCATAATTCACGGTAAGTAAGTAAATAAAAGATCGATTATAGTGTCTGAAGAGAAGTAGTAGCGATTCTTGATAATGATATAAATAATAAAACGACAATTTATAAGGCGAAGTGACATGGCTAGAGTCACTACAAGTGGCTTCCTTTTTTGGACCGCCCTGTAAATCAGACACTGGAGCTAAGAACACAGCACAACAAGATGTAAAAGTAAAAGTAGGCTATAGCATTGCACGAAATAATACATAATAGGAATAACAATAATCTAAAAGCTGCTATTTGCGTTGTTTTGCAGCAACTTCACAATGTTCACAGCCACTTCCACCAGCAGCTGTGCACAGCGATCAGAAAGGATCGAGGTCTGACGGTCGGAGAGTGTTTTCTCACGTGCAAGGAAAAGTTCCTCGTTCACGGAGACTACTGCTCCAATCTTCTCGAAGCTCAGGGACTCATCGACAAACTCTGTTCTAACAATCCCGCCTTCAACAGCCGTCTCGCGGCAAGTTGTCGAACACGTTCTCCATGCATATAATGTATTGGAATTTGGTGAACTGGTTTGCTATAACGAGGATATATACCTTCTTTAGCCATCCAGCTTGATATCACACTGCTATGTCGTATATCCATGTTTGATTATTGTATCTGCGTGGTGTTGAGTAAAACTTCATTTCACTTCATATCTCTACTCCGTTCTAATGTTAAATTCGTGTATAAATTTTATTTTTCTTATTGTATTCAGTTCACTGTTATTTTCATTTTACCTGTTTTCGAAGTTTAGTAAATTCTCATATGTAGCGATTACCGGTACGTCCTTATTGTACTAGGCACTTTACGAAAATTGATGGCGATTATATTTTATAGTCTTATGAGGTGCGATAATGTCATTGAATTGGTCACAACACCGTGCCGCCATCTTGGAGGTATGCTTAAGAAGTGAGTGAAAACGTGGAAATCTGAAACATCCTGTGCCAAAGTTATTTGTTTTCGACCGGTGTTTAATTACACGTACACGACAGTTAGCAAGGGTACTTAGGCGTACATTGCTGCAAATATCAGTGATGTTCATTTTGTTGTAAAAACTGTATTTTTGCTTAAAAATAGCAATGTCAAATGGTCGACAGCGACGCCAAGTTCAAATTGCGCGATCTTCTAGCTGTACCAATGCAACGAATACTTAAGTATCATCTCTTCTTGAAGGTTTGCTCTCTGTACAATAGTGTGTAGATACATTAAAGTGTACGACATGTGGTAGTAAATACAAGGTGGCCCCAAAAAAGTGAACCACTGTCAAGAATTGTTATTAAATATAATTAAAAACCGTTAGTGTTGCTAGAACTTTGGTCCGTTTTGAGTATAAAATGAGCACAAGAATACTATGAGTTTGTATTCTATGTCTAAATATTCTGTCTGACCTAATTTGTGACGTCATTAGTTGCTGTGTTTGACGCTAAGATACGGGTAAAATCATCATATATGATAAAATCAGGATTGAAAACCAGAAAAAGGAGAAAATATAAAAATCATTTTTACATTAATCTCTATCTAAAAGACAGTTTAGGAATGGAATTTACAGCTTTCGAAGGCGAGCTGATACCAGAGGGAGCGCTCACATCACTCACCGTATGTGACGCATATCGCTATATGACGGGCCGGGCATAGTTATTGACGTTACAAAGTAGGTTACGCACAGAATATTTAATACCAGCATATAATATTATAGAGCTTGATTGATACATCGATTTGACAAAGAAATGTAATCTCATTGACAGTCTTTAATGTGATCAATACGAGTTTTTGCTAATTTGGCAGTGGCTTACTTTTATGGGCCACCCCATATAGTCACAATTGTTGTTTATTTCTGATATTACGTAACAGTGATACCTTCTTTAGAACAGTGATGGGCATGTGTGCAAAATTTTCTACCGACCCCACCCAAAGTTGTCCGCGGGTTGGGTCGACCCGCGGTTTGGGTTGGATTGGGTCAGTTATTTGCTGGGTTGCGTTGGGTTTCGTCGATTATAACAGACCCATGGACAACTATGACCCGGCCTGACCCACCTTGTAATAGACAGAGCTTATATTCGGCAGGAACATAAAAACATGTTCGCTACATTACGGTATTGTTGTGCAGACCCGAATATTGGAGTCATCTAAGCAGAGTTGGTTTCAATTAATTTGTTTGGCGAAAAACGTCAAATTAGGCTAATCTACTTATACAATGCTTCAAAACGTGATCAATACAAAGAGTTGTACGTCCAGCTGTGTTGGCATTCAAGATATCAGGAACTTTCTTGGACTTCGTAATGTTGTAATGCTGTGTGAAGAGAAGCATTCTAAATTTTTGTAGAAAGATTTCGTTCTCTGCCACAAAGTTTGAATTTATTGACAGTTTCAGCTGTCGCTTTAATTGTTGTATTTGTAATTTGTTTTTCGCTTTCTTTACTTACTGGCGAAATAAAGAGATTACTGGACTATTCGTACCATTGCCTATTCGTACCATTGCCTATTCGTACCATAGACCATTCGTACCATGGACTGTTCGTACCATAGACTATTCGTACCATGGACCATTTGGAACACTAATGTAGTTTGGTTTTCTTCGTATTTTGTGTGTGTGAAAATTCGTTCGCACAGCGGTTTGCTGAACGTCGCAGGCTGCTTTATTTAACACTTGTTAAATTGCAAACAGGCCGTATAACTACTCTTTAGCTATATAACGTCAGCTATAGTGAGAAACGAAGACAAGTTATTCAGAAGTTTAAGATTTGTCAATAGTCTCTGCTGTGCAGCCGGCGAATAGCGGAAAAAATGTAACCATCGATTAATCTAAAGCACAGTAAATACGTAAATACATTTATTATATTATCATTATTATATTATTATCGATAATATAATAAACTATTAATGTAAGTTCAGTACAATTACTTGGCGGCCGATTAATTTAAAGTATACTAATACGAAAATACATACACGTAATGCAATAAACTATTTAACTAAATTATGTGTAATCACGCTGCAAAACTGACGGACGCAAAAACACAAATGAAGCAAAAACGTCACATCACGTTATTTATATAAGGAGGAAGGTTTGTCACTACAGTCACTCTGCTGCCGGCGAATACACCCGGGAAGCGTCACGAAGGAACTTCTTCGGTGAAGTGTGTCTGCTGTCGTAGAGCTTCATGCACAGCTGATGTAGACGGCCGTGGATGGCGACGTAGCGGCGACGCTGTTGCTTCCACAGACGCCGTTCCGACGGCAGCGCCACCGGCTCGGTCACAAACTGGGCTTCGTTCGCCAGCACCGGCTCCAACTGGTAACACGTCCAGCTGGCCGCGTTGCGCCTTCGTATTCAGGCGATGGTGCCAGCCCTCGGCGTCATTATTGGTGCGCACCGTCTCGCGGTAGACGCACCATGACGTCGGAGGTCAGGCGGCGTTCAGCATCCAGGTCTGACCGAAGTACGTGACCCGCTGCTTGATACGCTCCTCACTTTCAACCAGGTTGAAATGGTGACCAGTCTACGAATCCTTGGCGTCATTGTGAATGACAGGATGACGGCCGCCGACCACGTGACCATGCTACTGTCGTTGTGCTCCAGTCTGCTGTACGCGATGAGTCCTGCGCGCGCACGGCATTCCGGCGACATCGTTGCACGACATATTTCGCGCCATTGTCGTTTCCCGGATCCAGTATGCGGCGCCAGCATGGTCGGGAATGTGCTCATCAGCTGATCGTGGCCGTCTTGACTCGATCCTGCGTCGTAGCAAACGCCTCGGCTACTGTAACAACGACCTGCCGTCTATCGTTGAGCTGTTTAACTCTGCTGACGATGATTTCTTCAACCACATCACGATCAACTCAAGTCACGTACTACAGCATCTGCCTGACAAACTCAATTTACCTTACCAACTCCGAACCCGCTCACTCAACAAAACTCTTATCAATAAATCGAAACTGCTCAATAGTTCAGATTTCATTGTACGTATGCTGTACAAATACTCGTATTAAGTACGTATTCGGAGCTACACCGTGAGCCTAATTTGATAACCGTAGTATGTACTAGCAGATTATAGACTTACATATATGTAGGTCTATAATCTGATAGCTATGTTACCCGGACTGAACGGTACATGTGTAAATAGTTGCTCTCATTTTACCTAGCTACTGTGTGTTATTTCACTGTATTGTATGGCTGCGTTTATCATCCATTAATAAACGGATATGATGATGATGATGATGAGATGATGCTGAGAGAGCATTTCGAATGCCGCCACGATGTCAGCTGGCGGAAGAAACGGCAAAGCCACCAGCATCCTGCATTAACAACACGCTAGGCTATATGCAATGCTATAAGCACGTGCAACAAAAAGTATACTGGAGCACCGTAGAGTAGGCACAACTTAACAAACCACAAAGCAGAACTCAATGCAACAGCTAAGTGTGAAAAAAACTAAGGACCATATCTTACGGGCACTTCCGAACCAGCAAATATAATTCTCTGATATCGCGTGGTATGGGTCGTGGATTCCTTACTTCTTCCATTGCGTACAAGGCCGTGCAATCTACCGGATGAACCTGTGGGTTCTGTTGTGCTCATTGTATGCATGCTGCAATCCGAGGAGCTGAACGTGGCGCCAGACGGCCTGGGTCAGATGAAATACGCAACCCTTCACCGACGCGTCCTTGAACTTATTGCGAACGGCAGTCCATAGCGCGGCCTCGAAGTCGATCAAAAAGCTGTCGAAGGCTAGTTTACGTGACAGATGACGGACAAGTGGCCGGAAAATCAGCGATTTATGTATACTGCTCACTGATAATGAACCAGGTCCTTTCATTATTCAAGATACTTCTGCCAGTCGTACTGATGCCTTTCGCCAGGGCCCAGAGGTGCAATCAGTGCATATAAACCGAATACCTCGTGCGTCTAGCACGTCTTCACAAAATCCGACACAATCGATATGAGTGGAGCGACCGCAGTCACCGCACTGTATAGCTCTGCGATCACATTCTGACGAGCAAACCACGCAGTGGAAACGAATTCGTCTACGAGTACATGCCGTGATACGACAACAGTTAGACGACAGTGACTGCTGTCCTCTCCTTATATAACTCTCTTGGTTAATTACGCTGTCACTGAGGATGCGAATAGGGCCATGGGCCTGTTTGGCCTTGTTCTGTGCCTGCTATCCCTTCATGGTGGCTTTGCTCAAGAACGCGGCAGGTATGATCTGCTCAGGTGACTTGCGTGCGTTGAGCAGAGTTGAATCGGGTTGCCGACTGATCTGATTCAACTCTACTCGACGCAACTGGATAGATGCGTTGGGATAGCGGAGTAGAGAACAAAGCCGTGGCTTACGTCTGTACTCGCTAAAAAATCTTTTCATTTCGCTTACAACTGAACTCAACTGCAGTAACAACATTTGAACTTCATTTCGACGAAGAAGTTGACAATGACAACAAAATTACAAAAGTGGTACGAAAGGTCTATGGTACGAACAGTCCATGGTACGAATAGTCTATGGTACGAATAGTCAATGGTACGAAAGGTCTATGGGACGAATGCTCCATGGTACGAATGGTCTACACGTGGTACGAATAGTCCGTGGTACGAATAGTCAATGGTACGAAAAGTCCAGATACCAATAAAGATATGTATTCAAAGTGGTTACGTAGACTAACCCAAAACTAGCTTAACGACAACTCTACCATTGCTTTGCCATTTAGACATTTTCGTAACGCGACTAACATAGCAGCCAGCATACTGTATGATGAGGTTAATAGACCAATTTCCTAATAATATTTATACATATATGCATATAGATGTTAAATATATCCTATTATCTATTGCATGATAACTGTTCTGTGTGTATTCTACGTCGTAAAAATGTAGAAAACTGGTTTGTTTATGGTAAAGTATAGAATATACCAAAACCAACCAGTTCTTCGACATCTTTTACGATCTGAACTACATATACACTGTATCTCAAAACGCCCCCTTTTTATATTTGGCATAACTCGGCGAAAAATGAACCGATTTTAATAATTGTTGGTACACAGAATCACGAGAAAATTTGTGTAGAATATATAACATGTAATAAATATAAGGACATATTTAACATCTATGATTTGCATGCATGAATAAATAAGAAATCGGTCATTGATGAGTACTTTGTGTTAAGGAGCTGATCAAACAAACGACGGGTGAGGGTACAGAAAAAAGAAGTCTGCAGCATGCTTTGAAAGAAATTGAAGTAAGTAGTGCACATCTATTCTTGCTAATTGAGGAGCGAGTAACTCTCTGTACATGAGATGCAGTGTAGTCATTGAACTGAGCATAAACCCACGCCGCCATGTTGAAGGTATAAGACCGATTTAGTTAAAACGCGGAAATCTGAAAAATAAATTATGCGAAAGTTATTAGCAGATAGCGACAGCAATTTACGTAGCTACTCTGTTGCAACAGAGTATGCCTCCAACATGGCGGCTGTAACTATTCTAGACAGAATAATTTCATCGTCTCCCGATGTTCTGACGCTGCAGTTGCATACAGCTGTTATCAAAATGTCCGTTTCACGATGGCCGAAAAGGTATGGGCCGCCTATTTCGACAGTTTTTTATCTTATTTGGGCGTGTTTGTGTATATTTATCAATCGTACAGGTATTGCATACAAATGTATACACAATGAAATAAAGCTAAATGAATACCGATACACAGTAAGAGTATAATATCACCGGAACAAGTAGCACAGAAGTACAACATACTAGTCAGTCGCAAAAATTCAATAAAAAGTAAATTACTGAAAAAAATACCAAAACTGTTAAAATAACAATAGAAAACAGAAATGTCAGTCGTCAGTCGTCACTCGTCAGCTAAGCTGCGCTCACAGTTTAAATATGTTAGCAGTTAGCACCGGTTGTGTGAGTGTGACTCGCGAAGAAACTGTCTGCTAGTACCTATGGAAAAATAACGCGGTACGCTCTACGGTATTAAGCTGGGTATGATTAAGAAACTGTTTGTTGAGCCATCACTGCCTTCTGCACCTGCGTCCATGAAATAACTCGCGGTGTACCACGTACTCCGCGGAGCTGTAGTACTCGTGACTGCGGTCGAGCAAGAACGGTTTCATCCTCTTCTTGAAACACCGTAAAGATGGCGCTGAAGTGTTATGTATAGTGGTAGACTGTTCCAGCCGCACGATGCAGCAACGGGAAACGCCCGTTCGCCAACAGTGGACAGCCGCGTGTAGGGTACGACCAGTGCAGATGTTGATGCAGACGTTGTTCGGTAAGAATAGTAAGTAAGTAACAAAACACCGATTAAAGTGCCCGATAATGACAGAAGTCAATTCACGAAGTTGGGAAACGAACGGCAGAAAAAACGAGTTTCAGTCAACTGCAGAAAACTGGCAGCGGGACGCTGCCGATGTGACGTGCTTCGGTCGTTCCAGAGACGACGGACTGGGAAAGCTCGGTCGCAAGCGTGTACAGCGGACGATCATCGACGATGCTGAGCGAACACGACCTCGAGCCTCGAAGGCCGACGTCGAGTCGTGACATGACTCAGTCACCGGCTATTCGGGACGTGCTGCGGGCATCGGCTTCTGAATGCTTCCAGGCACCGCAATCGCAACTTCGCTGTTCTTCGCCGGGCAAACTTGCATTCTGCTTCTCGCGGATCGATACCGCCGCCTCCGAAATGAACCGAAAATGTGTCGGGTGGTGGTACAGTTAAGCTCTCCATACTACACCACCGCCAACCACTTCTAAATCACCGTTATTTATGTCGGCATGCCACATCATGAGATCCCTTTACTTTGAGTATACGCGCGCAGAAAGAGCGTTCACTTTACTGCTGGTGCGCTGTCTCTGGTCACCCTTGCGTTCAATAATTTCTTGTAGTGGCGTGTGAGGAAATGGCGAATGGAGAAAACGACGACGACTGCTGCTACTACAACACTCGCGGATCGATTCCAGACAAGCGCCACTAATCCTCGACGGAAACCAGTTCCGACGACGCAGTAGACGAAGAGATTTGCCGCGGCGTTGACGACTACCAGCCCGCTGGCGACGTTGCTCGCCTGCTGGCGGAGTTCGCCGTCGGCGGGCACTTGCCGGATGAGGATGCTGACTCGCAGGCCGAGTTGCGGAAGCTGGCAGCCGATGAAGAGTCCGGTGACGACGACCAGCGTCATTGTGAGGCTGCGACGCCAGTTCCTTTTGCGGCCGAATTCAGCCGAAGTGGCGTGTAGTGGGCGGACTGTTCCAGACGCGTGACGCAGCAGCCGGAAGCACCCGTTCGCCAACAGTGCACGCCGCGTCGACAGTACGACCAGAGTTAGACATGTATTGGATGCATCTATGGATTGGATTGGATTAAATTGGATTGGGTTGGATGACTATGGCCCCTTTTTAAATTGGTAATCACTGCAGCACAGTTGATGCTGTTTCTTGCAAATTATGATTTATGGACGTTCGACTATATCCCGGTTTTACAACGATTAAAGCTCAGCATTAGAGTAGTTATTGGCACAGATTTTGCGAGTTTGATTTAATACCAGATATTTATGGATTGGATTGGATTGGTTGTAAGTTATGAACATTCAGATCGGGTTGGATTGGATTGGATCCATAAGTTGATGGATTGGACTGGGTCTCTAAAAATAGACCCATGCCCAACTCTGAGTGAGACCAGCATGCAGACGTTGTTACGCAGGTAAATAAGTACAGTAACGAAAACGAGTTAATTTTTGCGGCCGAATTTCGCGGTCGACTGCCGGCGACACGGTTGAAACTGGCGGCTCATCCGACGCAGGCGAACGATCATGCTACCGCTGAGGACAACCAGAAGGACGAGCGGCGCCACCGTACGAAGGAAACAGTTGCAGGCGATCTGGTACGCGAAGAGGTACCAGCCGAGATCAGCAGGCAGCGTGCATTTGTCGTTATTGCATGCCAATAAACTCAGCGTGTTGTCGGTCTTGGAGTCAACGAAGATCGGGATGCAGCTGACCGCCGACAGTAGAATGACGCAAATGACGGTCACCTTGGCTCGACGTAGGCCCCGTAGCTGAACTTCGCTGGGAAGACAGACGGCGATGTAGCGATCAACGGTAACGACAACCATCGTCCAGACACTTGCCTACAAACCTACCTCCTTCTCCATGAACTAAACTACGTTAATTGGGGCATTAAGCTAAATATACTAACTCACTCATACCACTTTCCCACTTCCGTCAGTGGTTGCGTCGCGGGTTCTGACGTTTTACAACCGCAGAGAACCGCATGAAACAAACAGCAAATATACCTCAAAGATCGTGAAGGAAACCTTGTTGACCGAAATCAAAACGTAAACCTTCCGCGACCTTCCGCAAGACAACCGCAGCCTTCCGCCGACAGAAAATATTAGTAGCACCGCAGAGAACAGCGGCTTGAAGCGCATAAGTGTGAAAGGGGTATCAGTTAGTCCAGACACTTGCCATGTGCATCGTCGACGCGCTGGAAGCCACATACGGCGCAGCGGCGGAGACGGCTGACGGAAGCCATTCCACGTGTGTGCAGGCGAACTGGAACAGCACAGTCAGAAGACGAGCGAATAGGTAGACGGAGTCAACGAGCGTGGAAGTCTGCAGCAACCAGTTGGTAGACATCACCTTGTTGCCTCCACGTCGAAGAGCAACAGTCATCAGCGTGAAAACCAACCAGAGGCAAAATTGGTTGAATAAGCTATCGTGGCATTACGTACAGGATAATGCTTGCAGTCGCTAGAAGACGGGAGAATAGGTACATTGAGTCAACCAGTGTCGACGTCTGGAGCAGCCAATTGGTGGACTTGTGTTGTTCAATAGGTGGACTTGTGCTGTTTGCTGCTGCATCGAAGAACGACAAGTGTCAGCGTGTTTCCGGTAAGACCGACGACGCACAGCGCCCCCAGAAAGCATCCGTACGTGTCGGACATTGTGCGACTCTGCGAATCAAACAAACACAACAATAATGAGATAAAATAGTGGCTTAAATCATCATTTCTGAAGGCCTAAAGCACATTCACTCACGTTCACAGTCACAGCCACGCAAAAACTACAACGTGGGCCTGCGTACTTTCCATCGGTCTGGACTCTGGAATTCTTCGGCAGATTATCTGCATGATCCAGCTGTTGAACTTAGGAATTTTAGGCTTCGGTTAAACACATGCTTCTGTGCACACTATCAGGCACAACGTACCGACCGCATTAGCAATATTAAGGTGTGTGATAATTGCAACCTAAAGTCACACAAATACGTGTGCATAACAACTTAAAACCAGACACTAAATTTAATCCTAACCCTAATCCTAACCCTAACCTACTACTAAACAGCACGCAATAGTGAACATTCAACTAAATATAGTCACATGTCCTACTTATCCCGATAAATTCATACGAGACATGTTGCATCGTCTGTACCACTTTAGGTTGTAATTGTCACACTGCCGCGATATTATGACTATCCGCTTTTTAAGTTTACTGTTTACTTACTTCATGCGGTGAAAACGAAAAGTTTTTATTCATTGGGACCAAATAAATGATTTTCACAGTGGCGTACAAAACTTAAATACTGGAAATAATCTGTTGAAAACAGGACAGAATGCTCGAACAGCACTTAAAATTGTCCTCCATCTAAATAAAACTAAATAAGGCCTAAAATCGAAAACACAAGAGAACGATACAATCGGTACGTAAAATGAGTGTCAATAAGTTAACACAATATACACTGTACAGTTGAAAAAGGATTTAAAGATAAAGCTATTTAAAACTAGTAGCCTATTTAGCACCGGTTGTATTTTAGCGTCTCGCATTACGTCATCTTTAACGTCATTTTATACATAAGGTGAAGTGTCGTCACTGTCATAACAAATCCACCATTTTGAAGGCATAACCTATTTAATACGAAAAATTGGGCTAAATGCGGAATTCTGAAAACACTTATTCCAAGTTTATTTGTAAACCATGTATTTCGGCTTTAGTGCGAAGTTTAAGACGTTATACCGTTGCAACAAGTATACCTCCAACATGGCGGCGTTTTTTACTATTGTAGACAGAAGTACGTCACTGTTACCCATGTATATAAGTTTTAAGAATGACATCAGAAAAAAACGTCAACTTGAGTGTAACTTAAATCTAAGTGACGTTTATGCAATCGGCCCTTAAACAGTTAGTTAGTGTTGACTGTTGAGCGTAATGTGGCAAACTGTTTTTACCTGGCGCGACAGACAAACTGACAGATCGGAAGACGATGACGCGCTTTTCATAGACGCTGCCGGCGATGCGCGTTGCCGACCTCAAGTCGCTCCGTTTTTGCTAGTGGCGCAGCCAGCGTGTGCAGTAAATAGACCAACGACTCAGCTAAACGTTTTGGCAGAATTTTTCCAAATTGTACATATTCGAATGGAGTGCTTCTCCGACGAAAAAAATCGATACGTTTTCGCGAGGCCGGCACCAGAACGTTGCCGTTTGCTCTACAAGAAAAATATCTGTCTTAATTGCGACATTATCAGAGGCACTAGCACTATCTTTGTGTGTATTTTTTCATCTTTTTTTTGTTTATACTGTCGTTTTTATAATTCGCGTTTATTGCATTCATAATGCTACGGGTCTTTCAATAAAATCAGCAACTTCAATTAAAATAGATGAATCAGTCAGTCAACCGTGGACGTACTGCGTTGCAATCGTACATTTAAGTACACACGTTCTGATGTTACATTTTGATTTTTTCGTGTTTAATCATTATATGTCATTGTTTTGCCTTAGCCGTATTTACTACAGTTCAGACACTCAGCCGTAAAGGAGTCGAATTTTCTGCTTTTCGCATAAATTTTGCAAATCCGGATAACTGCCGAAAATTTCTGTAATTCAGCCGAAATTCAATAAAAAAAATCGGCCGCGAGGTCTAATTGTATGTGAGTGGTTTGGCTACGCCACTGACAGAGCGATCGACGTCTCGCGTTACGGCTGGCGAGCAACTGCCATATACGGAGATTGT
>Ga0056116_1000477_pt1 | contig 13700 bp, 9 predicted proteins | sample WorMetOlspDAHAB2_FD_67352 | JGI IMG/M metagenome (GOLD analysis project Ga0056116, IMG submission 67352) | Marine gutless worms symbiont microbial communities from Max Planck institute for Marine Microbiology, Germany - Olavius sp. DAHAB.2 ...
TTAGATATTCTATGTGTGACCTACTTTCTGACCTCAATAACTCTGCCTGATCCGCAAACTAAGGATATGCGTCAAATACGGTAAATTATTTCAGCGCTTCCTCCGACATCAGCTCGTGTGAATTCTATGCCTAAACGATCTTTTAGATGAAGATTTATGTAAAAAAATTTGTTTTATTTCGATATTTTCTCTTTTTTTCTGGTTCTCAAACATTATTTTATCGAATGCGTTGATTTTAGCCGTATCGCAGCTTTAAATACAGCAAATGATGACGTCACTAATTAGGTCACACATATAATATTTAATACAGACTTAAAAATCATATTCTTATGCTCATTCTGTAGTCAAAATTGATGAAAAATCTTGCCTTCATGTCGAGTTTTTACACACTTTAGTGATGATACTCGATATTGGCTTACTTTTTTGGGCCACCCTGTACTTTGGCGACTGCTATAAAAAAAGCTTGCAATAGTTTAGGCAGCGAGTGAGTGATGCGTGATTTTTACGTCTCACCCAGCAGTTTCAAAAGAGCGTTTAACAGCTGCATCATCTTACAAAAATATCTCAGTATAAACTTCCCAGTTTTAAAATACAGACTAAGCCCACACGGGCCAGGCCCATGAACTCCATAATGTCAACTCAAAGCCTAATTAGGCGCCTATCTATATGTCTCAGTCCACATGTTGCAATAACAAAACACAGAAATGCACCCCGAAGTATTACACAACATGTTTAGGCAAGCAAAAACATCACTGTATACTTACACAACGATAACTGTCAATGTGTACACCAATTAATGCAGTCATTATAGGCTACTCAGTCATACACAATCTTGTTTGCAATGTCTATCGGCAAAATGCATTTTACAATTCTACCAGCACTTCAAAATACAAAATACACACAGTAAGCTCCAAGTTCATCAACATTACTAGCGACAATGCGCCAAATACCGCGGTAACCGATCCAACTTCTACTTTATCGCAAAACCAGCTAAAGCCTAGTGCCCATATCTTCAGTCTTCACTTGCTTCTACAATTCAACGAATCACGTGACTATGGCCCCTACCGAGTGACGAATGCAGTTACAGGCACATGACAAATAGCACTGTAATATAAGCGTTTAATAACACAATACGTATAGGAGTATTTACAGCGAACTTACACAGAATCTAAAATTGACAATCGAACGACACAAGGAATCGTATTTGGAACAACAATTTCCTGACATTATTATTATAAGACGATTATAACAGCATGCATATGTGTGACATAATAGGCTTACTAAGTATTTTCGTATTTAACCGCTAACGTGTGTGGGCAATGCGAGAATTTCAGCAAATAGACGCATGCATAATAGCACACATGCTCTGTTCTCTGTACAGAACACGAGAGAAAAACGCTATAGTTAGTTATTATTGACGACGTAGGCCCTACTGCTAAAATGCAACATGTAGGCACAAAATTAAGAATACACGCACGATATGAATCACCGCGAGATCGGTTGAAGTGATCATGACTGTAAGTGAATGGATATGCAGTAAACAGTATAATGTCACACACACACATACATACACACATACGAACCAATAAATTTGTGTAATACGAACAGCAACGCACGAACGACAATAATATTTCCACATTCACGTCATACAGTTCCATTCCAAGCTGTGCCTGGTCAGATATAGTAATTGTGATAACTATACAGATTCATAATGATGTTAATAATTAGAAGTCAATATATTAAAGAAGATATGCCGCAACAAAGCTACAAAACAATTATTATGAAATATTGTAGCTAGTGTTGTTTTGTACCAAATGATAGTGCTAACCATTATAAAATGTTACAATTTGAACTGAGCTGAGCACCACTGAACGTTTGCACGATTGTATGTCATTAGTGGCGCCAAATACACGAAAAGGACTTAGATACTCGTTAGCACACCGCTTTGACAAAATGCACCAGCTTTTCTGCGAAGGTTGGTTGGTTCTGACGTAATGGTACGTTGAGGCTATATCGTGTCGGAAAAAAATTATTCTGTTAAGTCAAAACAAACAATTTTCAACGCCGAAACGCATCTTGATTCTGGACTCTTGACTTTTACCATGTTCTCTCTTCGCAGTCAACAGTCGTATCAGAGTCATCATCAGGCGTTTGCTGTTTCACACAATCATGGCTACGGATATAGACAGGTGGATATATGAAAGGACTTGTACCCCGAAATCTCTAGCAGTAACGCAACACCAACAGTCATAGTGCATTTTTCGACAGTAAACCACTAGTCGCCTCTAGCTGTACACTGTGCGTTTTACTATAATCAAGTTATTACAACGGGAGTCGACAGTAATGTATCTGAAACTGATGTTTAAATTTCAAAATACGTTTTGCTTTGTGGAAATTAATCATGCAGACAATCAACCAACATGCACACCTCCAGCGCCGTAGTTAGGGGATGGTTTTGCGGGTTCAAACCCACCCCACCCCGAAATTATGAGAAAAATATTATCAGTTTTAAGTCAGTCTTTTCACTGTAACCCCCAAAACCAATGGTGATGTATAGCGCTAGTTACTTTTGCACGAAAATGCACCATTTCAAAGCAAAAATTCCAAAAAAAATTTCCCCATCCTGTTCGTGGCTTTCGGCTACTCATTTGTCCGTCCCCTCCCCATACTGAACTCCTTAAATGAAATTATAGACTACGGTCCTGTACCTCCCCAAACCAAATTTCTGGCTATACGCCTCTGATCATGGCTGGTGGTCCTCTTAGCTTCTGTGCTGGTCTAATGCGATTCGCCGGCGGCGCTGTTATCGCTCGCCTCCATAAACCTGTCAATGACTTCTTGGACGGTCTCCCGCAACTCTTCTGGCCCGTCACTGTCCTGCTCTATACGTGTGTTTTCGGTGACCAACGTCTCCTCTTGGCCGTCACGAATGACCGTCTTCTTGTGGACCTGCTTCCGTAAAACTACCCTACAACATTTACGAAAAAACAAACAAATAAAAGAACAAGTTTCATACACTGAACAATATTCGATATCAGTTATAAAGTTAACATGCAGCCAGCCCAAACAACCGCTATAGTTTTAATAGTACCATAATTAAAGAAAATGAAAGCTTAACAGACTTTAATAGCAAAAAATATCGAGTATTACCGCTTAACATAAGCAGTTATCTCAAAATCTGACAGGGAAAACTGCACAATTTTCGTTAATACAAACGAAATGACGTAATATCACAAATTCACAGTATCACCAGAACACAGTCCACTTCACTCCGCTTCTCTTAAATAGTTCTGGATTACCAGAAGCTGTGAAAACATACCATACTATTGCAATAGCATTACGAATATATTCCGAATTCAATAGCAACATTAAAATAGGATGGCCACGTGTGTAATGCAATATTAAACGCATAGTACTCAATTGCACAAGTCTTCTGACGCACAATTGACTGAAGTCTGTGTTAACACTATTCCTGCTTACGTCTGATGTAATTTATTTTTTATCTCCCTTTCAGTTAGCCTATATCTCTTCAGCACACCCGTTCTGTATAACTGTAGACCACACACCTTAAATTTTCACTGTAAATTTAAAACTGTAACTGTGGTTATGAAGAAGACATTTCAACCCTGTGAGAATGGTCAGCAGTTGAAGCAGAGTTAGCGTACACAGCTGATAGCTGGCGAATATTTTGCATTCTTCGGCTATACTCTTAGTTCCACCACGGAAACCGTGCTTCAGCAATAAAATGCAGTCACTTGTATTTGAAAATACTATTTTATCAATGATCAACTTTCCAAAACCTCATAGTTCTCTCTTCCAGTTCTGAAGTGTCTTTCTGTGTTTGTCCTGATGTAGCTACAACATGAAAATAAATCATAAGATCAACAACTGTAGCGCCTACTAACCGTCCCCACCCTATTAGTACCAATGTTAAATCACAAAGACAGAACGCTTCTAGGCCACTGGTAGCATCGTGTGGCGTCATTTACATTTCAAATGAGAAACGGCTTTGATCAATGACAACCAGCTCACATATAAGATACTGAACACTAGCTTTTTGTTCTGCACTTAATATATAACCAGCGTTGTAGTAAGCTGACACCGTATAATACATTCAGGCTATATGAAAAGCTTGTCTTCACCATAGAATGAAAAATAAAAACAATCAAACGTGTATGTCTTTGGCTTTGAACGATAAAATTTTGGGCAATGACACGAGAGTTTCAACAAATAACCTGTAAAAAGCATTAGTGCAGTATAAACCTATACCAGAATTCAGTGATAATCAATATACAACAGATAAGAACCGACACAGAACATACAAATTTGTTTATTTTCAGACGTAATAAACAAAATTATGGTAAAATATAAGCATCATCAGCATGCAAAAACAAATATGCTACACATAGTGTGGATAACAAATGCAATAAAGAAAACTAAAGTTCAAGTTTAACATAGTATAATACAAACATTATCAAAAATAAATATAATTCCATCAAATTCAGCATGTGTAGACAATTCCGACAAAAAAGGAAATAAAATGAAAACCGTGATGAGCGCAATAATTTACTATAACAGCACAAAACCCAATAAAATATAACATGTAAAAACCAAAAAAAAATTATTCCCGACCATAAACATAACACAAAAATATCACTCAGAACGCTACGTGTAAACTATTATACAAACTTTTCATAACAACATGTATGAATCTTATGCTCTTAACACAAACAGAAAATGCAACGTACTATGTGCAAGACGTTTATTGTATCGAAATAAATAAAGAAAATTATACTGAACAACACAATAAACCTGTCCATGCACCACGAACATACAAGCTGCACAGCAGATACGTCACAACATTTGGACCGATATAGTTACCAGACATGCATTCCGAATGGTTTTCGTCCTGCGACTGACACTCCGGGAGGCTGGAACCTGGCGAATCAGCGGTGTGGCAGTAGCAACTGTCAGGCCGTGAGTCGCCTTCAGTCGTTGGACTGTCTCGTTTCATTGACGTGTTAGGCGATTCGGGTGACATAAGCACGTTGTCATCGCTCGACTTAAGAGTTTCATTGTTCGACAGCAGCGAGTCCGACTGGCTCCACGCACCAGACTCCACCGACGCCATCAGCAGTCCTATCGCCTGCCTGGAATCGTCGTAGGTCTGTTCACCGCCGCTGACTGCAAGCGCCGATGACTCGTGAAGCGAGTCCGCGTCGAAGCTGTCTCGCAGCTGAAAACCGGCAGCATCGTCCGCTGCGCTCAACGAGTCCACCGACTGCTGCATCAGAGCATCAGGGTTGTGTGCGAGCGACGCGCGAAGTTCCAGCGAATCGGCCGATCTGTTCAGCGCCGTCTCTTCACGAACGCCCTCGATCGAGTCAGCAGATGTCTCCATTACATCTCCTTCATCGGGATTTTCTGCAGGAAACATTTCGTCTGCGTATCCGCAGGACGGTACAACCTGATCGGAATACATCTGCGTGTCATCTTCATCCTGTAACGAGTCATTATCTACGTCTTTGCTATAGTCCGGAACTCTTGCTTCAGCAGCCAACGCGGCATCTTCAGCATCATCTCGCTCGTTTAACGAGTCTACATCTGGCTCATGCAGGTCAGGCCTGTACAGAGACCGTTTTCCCTCACCTTCCACATTTTCTTGCGCAGTCTCCGAAGCTTTTCTAATGATCTGGACGATGTCCTGATATTCCGGATACACCGGTAACTCGGTATCGTTCTTATTATATTCACCTTCATCCACTGCTGCTGGCATCGGTTCTACACTGGCACCACCTGATTCAAACTCCGTATGCAGAGACGTGTGACCGTGAAGCACTGGCAGAGCACCTGCTTCAAGCATCGATACAACTGCCTGCGCTTCGGCCTCAAACTGATCGTGGAAGGCAAACGTATGCTCAGCTGACTGTGGCACTGCTGGTTCTACCTGGTGTGCAGTGTCGTCCATCAGAAATGCGTTCAGCGAAGTGGTGCTGCCAGCCATGCCGTAGGTTGTGTGTACTGATATAGTGTTACTCGGTTCTGTCACCTCTATCTCTTTTTCTAGCCTCTCAAACTCAGCAAGCGATGACGAAACCGAAACATTGTCTTTCTCAGCAACAGATGATAATGATCCTAATTTTGTCAAAGAATCGTGGCTCGTCCGCTCTTGCATTTCTTTCTCGATTCTTTCAAACTCTAGTAAAGACGACGAAGCCTCAGAATGTCTGTCGGCAACGGAGTGCTGAGAACCTAATTTTGAAAGAGAGTCGAGGCTTGTCCGTTCCTGCATTTCCTTTTCTAAAGTTTCAAACTCCAACAAAGAAGACGAAACAGACACATCATCTTTATCGGACGACTTTCCGACCATTCGCCTGCAAGGATATTCGGCGTGTAGCTCACCCGAACTGGCTTGTTTATCAGACTCTGACGTACCGTCAACTCTTTCGGAAGAGCTAGCAGTCTTTCCTGACTTCCCGGAAGTTGAACTCCTCTCGTCTTCTTCATTTATGGTAGCTAACATCATCATCGGTTGATCAAAATCGTCGTCGAGAATTCCATATTTATCGTCATCTGGCGATTCATAGCAAGTTACCATTTCGACAACGCTCGAATCAAGATCATCTCGCATGCCTTCAAACTGTTCGCTGCTGGAAGAATCGTCTGTTTCTCCTTCATGCATAAAGTCTTCGTCTCTGGCGTCAACGCAAACCATAGGGTCAGGCTGGTCTTCTACATAGGAAGAATACAAATCGGAATGGAATGAAGACGACACTGATGCAAGATCCTCCATTCTGTCTTCAGCGACTTCCTGGTGACTCGGAACTACTGTCGCAAAACTGTCCACACTTGACGAATCACCGTAATCTTCTAAACTTGTCTGCTCTATGCCATTCCATTCGAATACGACTTCTGATTCTGACTTGCTGGACTCAGTCTGTTCATAACACAACAGAGCAGTATCCTCACTTGAGACCACGCCACTTGATGCAATGTCACTCGTACCAATTTCAGAGTCTTCGCCACGCTCAAAATCGACCTCGTCTGCGAATACTGCGTTAAATTCGCCAGAAGCCTCCTCGCGTAAGCTAGTTAAGGTGAACTCAGTCATCGATTTTCCATCAGTTTCTTGTGGCCTGTAAGCATTATCTTCTGCTTCAACCTGCGCCTCTTTCACAAGAGAGTTCACAAACTCGGAAGCCTTATCATGAACAGACTCGCCATCGAAATCCAACAAATTTTGAGCAACGAGACCACTTGACGCAGTCTCACTGTCGCCACGAACATGTTCTTCTGAGTGGCATTTCACGGCCTCGCCAGTCAAACCATTGTAATCAACGTTCTCATCTTCGTATAACTGATGATCGTCCTCCGGTAAAACACCTTCATCCACATCATCGACTTCTTCGTGATGCGCAGGTGACTGCACGTCCTTCGGGGCCAAGTCTGGAATGTTCTCCACCTGGAAAAAGCCTTCGTCGATATCCATATCCTGCAGATGACCATTCCCGGGATCTGCAATATTTTCTGCCGCCGCCTTTGCATTTACAACCACATGCGACACTATTACTGCTGCGTGTTTACTGTGCATATTATCGTCGTCTGCAGCATGCGTTTCCGGCGTGCGTATTCCTGCTTCGGAATCAGCAGTACTGCATCGAGCCCGCATGGCAACGTACGCATCGTCCGTGTTGTCGACAATTCTGTATGCACTGTCGGGCAGCGGAGACAGTGGTCGGTTGAAACACTGCGTATCAACGCCAGTCCAACCGCCGCTGCTGCCAGTCTGCAGCAACTGACTATCATCGCTGCATTCCAGCAAGTTCACCTCAACATCGCATTCTTCGTCCTCTTTCTCGGCGCTCAGTGCCATCAATTCTGGTTCCGATGCTTCCGCCAGAAAGTCGCTGTCAAAGTCTTCGTCCTGATCAAGTTGTGGTCTATATTTCAGCGTACATGTTACGGTTTCGTCGTCGGTTTCTGATCCGAAGTATCTGTAAGTGTCTTCCGAGCAAGCAACCGCGTCGTCGTCTCCCGGACTACTGGACGTATCCTGCTGGAATACTCTATACATGTTATCAGATTCCAAAGCACCTTTTCCAAAGGAAGCAAGAACGTGGCCCGTGTCCTCGCAAGCAGAGGTGTCGCACTTTAACTGCTGAAATGCATTCCACGAAGTGCTACAATCATCCAGATTTTCAAAGTGCTGTGATACATGTTCACTTCTGTCCGTGGAATGGTCCTCCTCGTGGCCTTCATCGTCATCAATGGTAACCAGTTCTCCGCTCTGATGTGGCACAGCAGAAGAGCTGCGGACATTGATATTGAGTGGTATCCCTTGTATTAGATCCGGCTGAACATTTACAGCCGAAGACATCGGCGATGAAGCCTCAGCGGTCACGCTACTGGAAGATTCATCAACAGTTTCCGGATGACACACATGCAGATGGAGAAGTTCTCCGAGTTCCTCATCGGCGACAGTGCGGTTCTGCTGCATCACTTCTAGGTACGCTTCATAGCCATCAACATCATCGGCCTTTACGAGTTCAAACGGCATTTCATTAGCATCGAAGTCGGACTCGGCAATCTCGGAGCTATCTTCAGCTTTCGGCGCAGTTTTCGCGCCGCCCTCCGTTTCGAATACCTCATCGTCTGGACTGGACTGAAGCACCTTCGACTGTTTGTCAATGACGAAGGACTTGTCAACGCTGTCGGGAGACATGTCGTACGTTGCAACTACTCGCGACACAGCTCCCAAGTCGAGGTCGTACGTCGCAGCGAGAATTGTTGCTTCAGCTGACGCATCAGATGACGTCGACGTTTTCATGATGTCGTCCGACACCATCAGCGTGCCAGCTACATTGCCAGTCTCTGCACGACCTACGGCCGAACTAGCTTCATGCGAGATACTGAATACGCCCGGTTCGTCCGCGCCAGAAGTTAATTTAATATTGGTTCGCTGGCTTTCGATAGTGCTAAGCACCTCGGCGTCGTGGGTTCCTCGTATAGATTCGTGGGGCTCAGAAAAAAGTACTCCAGGCTGACATTCTTCCTCATCTCCATACTGAATTTCACCGAACTCACCGAATCCGAGAGATTCTGCGAGTTTCGACGCCGGAGTGCTCTCAAACTGAGTTTGCAGGGTCGACTGAATGTCGACCATTTCGGCATCTATCAATTTCTCCGAGTCTGAATCGGAAGAAATGCTGACATGATGGCGCCCACTGTGCTTACCAGAGCTTTCTTCCTTCGTCGTTATACTTTGAGATGCCGCTGGCACTTGCTTATCGGCGTGGTGTGCTCCTTGCAAGTCGCTCTCTTCCACCGGATCCTCATAAGCGATGTTGTCAAAAGACAGCAGGGTCATTCGGTTGAAGCTACTGCCGTCATCGACAACGTCCCGTTCTTCGTCCGAGCTGTCTCCAGCATCGCGTGACGCACACGCCACATCAGTCTCAGTGGATTTTAGTGACTGGTCAACAGTTTCGCTCATACTGGAATCCTCTGGCTTTGTTCTTTCCACCACCGTTTCCAGCTCATCGCTTTCACCCGACTCACTGATGGGCTTGAACAGCTCCTCCGAGTGCTTCACGGAGGCAAACTGATGTTGCTGCACCTCTTCATTCTCGTTTTCTTTTAGAATGAAATCGCTTGGAGACGCTCCGATGTTAAATTTCAATTTCCTAATATCACTTGGAACCTCGGTAACCGGGGAGAGTTCGTCCTTTAGAGCTTCCTCTTTTGACGGAGACAGGCACTCTAGAGGCGACTGTGCGAGAGCAGACAGGGATGAAGAAGTGTTCTTGCAGAAGCTGAATCCAATTTCTCTGGCTGACGGAGAAAGAGGTTCATCAATATCGGTTTCTTCAGAACGCGTGTCCAGATCAGCACCATGAGCATTTCCTAAGACAGCAGTAATGAAAAACAATGCATAAACAGACTTGCCAACGGTACCAAAATTATGCCGCCACTAAAACATCTGCTCTTAAAACGAACAAGTATAAATACAGTAGCTTTACATTTGATACAGGCCTATGCATAAAGCTCAACAACCAATAAGCTACTGCGAGATGCTTGGCTGAATGCCAGCAAAATTCCTTATTAACTGTCTGGTAGCCTAAGCTAAAACAACCTCCTGACTTTCTGAAGACTTACGAGGTATTGCACCAAGGAAAGTTAGAATGGCAATAACCGTCACGGTTACTCAATATCATCAGAAATTGCACATGCAAATCGCCGCACAGTCTGAAGGTACCACGTCTCTAATTGACACAGTTTTTGAGATACTAATAGAGTGGGTTGGTAGGACAATTTTATGAGTGACATTAAACTACCACAACACACTTGCCCTACAAGATGGCGACGGCAACGTCATCGTCACCACATGTACAAATGTTCGTTGCACTCATGCATGCAGTTGCAACAGCAGTCGAACTGGAGAGTGAAACATCATCGGAAACCTTCAGCGAGACGAGATGAATGATGGCCTGTGATGTCCTCCAGTTGTGCTACTTCAGAATGGCTAGACACGCTTACACGTTCAGCGTCATCATCATCGTCCTCGAGCTGACCCTCATTCCATATGTCTAACATGACAACAAGCACAGCACGACATGCCTACATACTGCTGGCAAAACACTGCTGCCCTTATATTGCAGTCAGCACCAAACAAATATCAACAAAAACGAATCAACGGGAATATACACATATCGAAGAATGTAAAGCAATATGAAACAAAACGGTAAACAAGTACACTTCTAATCATAGGAGATGTTCTGTTTTCAAAAAGTACCAGATAAAAAAAATTACGCTTGACAGCACAAATGGTTCACACAATAATGAAACAACCACTTTATTCTGGTTTTCATAAAGTGACCCGAAAAGTTACCAAAATCAAGCGCCTCTTCAAACGCATGCACACGTATAAATCTGTGGTGTTCTGGTGTATATGAATTGTGTGAAATATTGCAAAAAAAACTGCAAGCACAGATTACGAATAAAGTGGTTGTGGTGCACGCAATACACAACATCAAAAGCAGCAACCGATTCAACCAACTACACTGTGCAACCAACGACAACCATTCCTAATACCTGATGTCGTATTGCTTTCTCTCTGAAAGTCAGCTCTGCCGTCGTCGCCATCTAGAGACGACACACTGGTCACATTCTGATGTCTCTTGTTCATTTCGACGTCGTACGACATCGAGTGCTGCAGCTGCTGAAGTCTTGCTGCCATCCTTTTACCGCTTCCAGTCGACTGACCGACCTTATCCAGCCCAGACTCGACAGTTATATCAATCGGGGAACTATTCCATTCATCCGCGTTCCGAGAATGGACTGATGTCAGGACTGAGTCTCTGTCGCTGTATCTGCTGAAATCTTCACCGCTTTCTCTAATCTGCCAATGCTGTACGCCGGAAGCTACACTATCGATTTCCATCACGTCATCAGTAACTCTTTCTCCCGCATTTTCACCCTGTAGCTCGTACAAATTTTCAAAACTGGAGCTTTTCCCTCCTGGCTGCCTGGAAAAGGCTGTACTAGCGGGCCGCGCATCAAATCTATCGCCGATTTCTGACGCGTCAATGGCGGCATCTTTACCAGCTGAAGGCTCATCACCAGGAAGCTTGGTTCCAATGTAGATGTCCTCATAGCTCGAAGATCGCAGTAAATGGCCATCTTGGCTGAATGACTGAACACCATCACTGGCATTTAATGTAACAGAATCACCGGAAACATGCTGAGACGGCGAAATGGCGCACGGAATCATAACTGGCTGATCTTCTGAAGACGCAATTTCGGTATAACAGTTGTTCTTCACGTCATCTTCAGCATAAATGCGTTCCATCTCTGATCATTCAGAAAAGTTAAATGCATTAGCGACACAAAGCACAAACAGTTGAGCATTAAGCGGTGCAAATGTGGAAAAAGAGAGTATTGACTTATGTATGCAAACTCAACAAAGATCGCGTAGTTCTGAAATGTTTACAAAAAATCAGCAAATACAAACGGTAAGCAAAAAATGGTCAAAATAAATACAAAATTATCCAGTTAAAAACTCCTCATAAATATCCAAAATATACGACGACGACAATGTAGATACTGATAAAAACACAAAACCATAAAGTGCTCAAATAACACACATAACAGCAAATCCTATAATGACTTCCTACAATCAGCAAAAACCATTTAAATGCCTTTATGTGACACTATGCAATATCCAAAGTCACTTTACGCTACCATCCACAAGTTATGGCATAATTCTGATAACAGACTCGACAACAGAATTACTGAATTCTTTCAAACTCTTTATTATATGCAATACAGACGGATGCACTTCGTCATTCAGATAAAAAGAAATATGATGATAACGGTCAATGAACAGCCTCACCAAATATAATTATAGCTTTGTCTGCTGCAGTAACAAAACTGTTTAGAAACAGCATCGACATGCTATAAGTTAAGTGTCAATGCTAATACATTATTTTTACATGTTGAAGGCTTTCGTACCCAAGTTGGAAGCAGTGTCAGCATGATGTTGACGCTCCAACTGATCGTACTGCATCGCCAAATACATGTTAATTTCGGCGGACGACGGAGATGGATCTGGAATGGCAAACACGTCGTCGGTAACGGCAGTCTGCGTGAGTCGATGTAGCTCGTTCTCTTCGGCACTTTCGGTCAGAAGCGAGAACTCGGACGGCGACGGTGCTCGGCAGTCCAGCAGCATCGGATGATAGACGACGTCCTGGCCATCCAGCTGAGTCACGTCGGACTCGTCTTCCAGGGTGTAGTCGGTTGGAGACAACGGTCGGTCATCCTCCACGTCATCCTCATTATCCGCATCTTCCGGATACTGCTGCGTCCGACCATTCACGGCACACTTCTTACCATCGTCACCATTATCTTCCGCGTCCTCAATGTCAAAGTTTCCGGTCCAGGCGTGCGCATACTTTTCCATGGCCGAGCACAGACCCCCTTCCTGCTCCTCTTCCTCTCCAGGACCCACTGCCATCGGACTGGCCACCTGCACTGATATCGCTGGAACACCCAAATCCATTCGCGCTGAGATGTCTGCAATCTCCGCATCCGCATCAGCAGGTTCGACTGCTGTGACTGGAACAATGTCAATGAAAGGCGGACGCTCGGGTGCTCCATCTTCCGTCTGCTGTGGATGGACTTCATCAACAGCTGTCTGTGAATCGTGTACGTTGTTACACGTTTCGCTGGTCTCCACTACAAACACAGCACAATAATTACAGCATATTATGGCATTACTTAACAAATGACAACGTAGGCTGTACTCAGAATATTTCAGACTAAAAAGATGACCTGTTAAATTTTACTGTTTTACAGCAAGCATGCACATTTCGAAATAACCGCCACCAATATGCTTGCCAAATTTCACAAATATCAGTGCAGAGATCCATCTTCCGTGTGGAAAACCTCAGAACTGACCCATACAATTTGGACTACTAGCACGTACAACGTACAATACAGGGTGGCCCAAAAAAAAGTAAGCCACTATCGAGAATCATCATTAAATCCTATTAAAAATCGTCAACGAGGCTAGATTTTTCACAATTTTTTATTGTACAATGAGCACAAGAATATTATATGTTCGTATTAAATATTCTATGTATGACCTAATTTGTGACGTCATCAGTTGCTGTGTTTGAAGCTGCGATATGGGTAAAATC
>Ga0056116_1000480_pt1 | contig 13672 bp, 11 predicted proteins | sample WorMetOlspDAHAB2_FD_67352 | JGI IMG/M metagenome (GOLD analysis project Ga0056116, IMG submission 67352) | Marine gutless worms symbiont microbial communities from Max Planck institute for Marine Microbiology, Germany - Olavius sp. DAHAB.2 ...
ACGTAATGGTCATCACTGCGAACAAATTCGCAACGCCGCTTCATAGACACCAGTAATCCAGTCTTCACTGACGTTACAAAATATATCATAACGTTGAACCGTATACGCACTTTCGATTCAGTTGATTGGCGACGGCGCAATATTAACTATTGACAAAACATGCTAATTGAAAAAGTAATTGTAATTTTCAATTACAGTCACGTCGCAATTACCATTACAATTACAATTAGCAGATTTTGGCAATGTAATTGATTACAATTTTTCAATTACCCATCACTGTCTAAGATACTAGATTGAACAGGCCTGTTACCTAAATGACTCATGGCTTTAAATTACAAGTTTATGCGTCATTGCAGTGTCATATTTCTGCTTACTTTGAATTGATTTTTTCCGTGTAAATAAATATTTTAGTATATATTGTTTAGTTGTGGTATGGTACGAAAATACAACTATAGGTAACAACCATAATGTGACCCAGGTACATTGTTTTCGCTAAAAACTAATGGGATTGGGGTATCACAAAGTGCAAGTGAACGCATAATGAGCTGTCAAGCCAAACAAAATTTATTTCAGACTAAAAATGAGTGTAGCAACGATAACTGTACATCACCAACGACATCTTGCAGGTAAATATCACATGGTATATAAAATATAGACTTGTGACTAATGAAGCTGTAGTGATACCACAGACCGACATAACGTGTCATCAGTCATCACAATGTGTCTACATATACGCACGTGTGTAAACTTGCAACATGAACATAGATTGTAAAGTGTGGCTTGGTGGCGCAGTGGTTAGGGCATTGGACTTGCGACTGGAGGTCGCGGGTTCAATCCCAGCTGCTGCACTGTCGAGTGCAACTCTGGACAACTTGTTCACACACATTGTCCAGCGCCTCTGGTGTTGTGTTACAACCTTATGGCGCTATATAAATCAGTTTAAGTAAAAAAAATTAGCGCGTGTGAATGGAAAAATTCCTAAGTGCGGCAGACTAAGTAGGCCAGCTCTCTGGTCAACTTTCGGGTACACTATAAAATAGTTGGACTTACTTTTTCCCACTGGAGTGAGATTACACACTATTTAGACAGAGTACACATTCACAATTAAAAGCAAAGACAGTAAAACATCCAATGTAAAATGGTATATGCAACACAGCAAGCCGATTATCCACAAAATGTTAACCAGAATTATTGTGTGTTCTTTGATATGTTGTCAGCAGTAGTGCAATTCTGCAGTCGATTTTGCTACACAAATCAGATTACCAAAGGGAAACAATGCCAAAAGCAAAATATCGAAATCCAAGTTAATGGATTGTATTCAACTTGTAAATGATCACTTCAGGAATGATGGGCAATCAGATGCAGCTGCACTGAAAGTTAAGTGCAAATATAAAAACATTTGAAATACTAACATACAAAATGAAACTGGTCCGCATTGACGAAAAACAAAACACACATTTTACAGCCCCTCCTCCGCATAAAACCTGAATAGATTCCGAGTTGTAATTGACTGAGTTATCTCTGGTATCATCCCAGTCATATTTCCAATCAACCTGTGGATCAATAATGGAAACACAGTACCTATTTGAGCTACATATTTATAGAGACCGACTGCCTTCTCTGCTATTCAAACAACAGAATCAAATCACTAAAGGAAAGATGCATTAGAAACGCAATGTAAACTAACAGAACCAAGAAAGCTCTTAACAACTGCTTGTGACACGCAAAAATTTTTGATCATATCTCTTACCCTACAGATAAAACAATAGTGCCACACAAAATGCACTAGCGATCATTACTTCTCCTAACAGTGGTTGCCAATAGTTTCGCACAGGTACACCAAAATGTGCATCAAGTTGGTTGGGATTTAACAGCACTTTCCGCACAATGCGGCTATATCGTGCCGTTAAAACAAGAAATGAGCATAACAGGCGGAATGAATGCAAGACCGACAATACTTGGCATGGCTCAGCGAACAGCAAATTCTGTTGGTGCCACCAAAAACGCAGCGACACCAAACAAAAAGCTCAACAGCAAACGCCAATGCAAAATATTTGCCAAAATCAGCAGAGATCAGACTAGTCACTCATTACCAATCAACAGCACATTCTATTCACATTGAACAGTGAAGCTCTGTACTGAAAAACTCCATTAGTTCCCTAACGATCTTTACGCCCCATGATTGATTGCTTGGAGTTTAATGGCAATTTCAGCTATATCGTGCCTTCAGAAGTTATAGTTTGCGTTTTCGGAAATAGAAACACCCGGAGAGTCTTGTAGTACATCTCCTATTCAGTAGTGGATGACCAGCGACATAAATAGCCCCTCATCTCGCATTGCTTTTTGTTCACTATGGCCCTTAAAGGGATGGAGCCAGCTCCTTAACCCGGAGTAATGGGAAGGAGCAAAAAACTCGAAGGGGGCTCATTTAAGTTTCCTACACCAGCGCCAAAACGTGAAGGGAAGTGACTCAACTTTCCAAGATAAAACAAAACATGCACCAACATAAAGATAAATCATGCAACCTAAAAAATGCAAAAAGACAAACTCAAGGCCCAACCGGGCTGCATGAACTGTTTTTGTTAACTGTGCCCACTGAAGAGGTATCGCGTTGGCAATATATAAAACAGTTATGCTAATATTCCCTCTTAACCTCCAGACAATCACCATAACTTTAGATTTTTCAAATGGAGGCGAGGGGGTTATGCCCCATGGAATTGGTGAGCAGGCCTTGGGCCAGTGAGCTGATCAGTAGTATCCCTGCATTATAAGGTAGGTTGGAATTTATCGACACATTCAGCACAAGTAGGCTACATCATAGTTAGGAGGTTTGAAAAGAGAAAGATATAAAAAAGGTACAGGAACAAAAATCAACAGAAAATGGCTGCATCCATATAGTGTACTTAATTAAGTGTAAAATGCAATGTCTGAAATAAAAACTGACAAAAATGTCTGCAATATCAAGCTTATCCAAACAACATGTACAGCCTGTATGACATACCTCTGTGACTTGCCGTAAAATACCTACATTACCAGTAAAACTATGTGTAAAGTAATGTACTTCTAGGTAATTTATAGAAATTACCTTGGTTACATTGTTAAGTGTAACGTGTAAAGACACGTTACACTTAACACACAACAGCATAAAATCAGAATTTCCTACACGCGAAAATCCCATCGCGAAATGAACGATACAAGATTAAGCGCATTTCACTAGACACAAAGAAGCACAGAAACAAATCTCCCTACATCGTTACAAATGCCTAAACGTTGATCATAAATAACACATAGTATGCAAATATGCACATATGTTGACTGCAGTGTCAAAAATAATGACAATTTACATACACGTAAACGACACAACGTTACAAACGTCGTTAACAGGCAAGTAGATTTGCCTAAAAATGGACTCTCCTAGTAACTCCTACACGAGTTACGTCATCTGCACCCCAAGCAGGCCGCGAGTCCGCTCATACACAATGTAGCTGATGCCAACCGCCGGCGCTACCTTGAGGAAGTTTGCCGCAAGTCCGCGATACAGACCAGCCAGGCCGTCGGAGACGACAATCGATCGGAAAGTCCCAGTCATAGTGCCAGCACCATCGACCGCAACTGTCATAACACCATAAATGCAATAATCACACATGCCTCATAACATTGCTTAGGACTACTTGGCAACTGCACTGAAGGTTTGTTGGGTCTTTTTTGGCACTATGTCCATATTGCATGAACTCAAAATGACAGTTATAACGTGCATTTTGCAGGGAAGTCTGAATGGAATCACGCTTGTAAAAATGGTAAGCAAGTACATAGAACAAAGAAACCATTATGTCACGGTTAACTACCAACACAAAACTGCTACAAGAAGTTCCATAATGCACAAAATTAACTATACCCAACCAGAACCTTTATCCCAATATCAGTGTTAAATACATTTTTTCTACAAAAGCACAAACATTATTTTTATCAGAAAACAAAAGATCGTCACAAGCAACAAAACAAAAAATGTGGCTTGACAGCATTAACATATTATGAATAACTTAGTGAGAAAAAAGCATTAACTCACCGTTTGCCTGCAGACGAGTGCGAACGAGGGTCAGTGGATATGTGGCCAGCTGTCCACAGGAACTGCTCACAATGCCGCACACCAACAGTACCAATGTAGGCGGCTCGGATATCACGCTCTGACGCGAGATGTAGTATCGCTTCAGAGTCTGCAACACAGTAGCGACATTAATTAATCATTGCACAATCCTTGTGGTGCTTTTGTCATCTCTCTGTACTTCAGCGCTGCGACACAATAAGGATTAATCTTTTATGTCAGAATGTAATGACAAATTGTTACCCTCTGATTTATTTTACATTGTATTACTTAAGTATACATGAAATCACCATTATCCAACACTCGATTAACAATACAGTGTTTTATGGCACCTTTTAAAAGTCAAACTGGTGCCTGAAATGATTCAACACAACAGGTGGGATGACGGTTTTAATAACAAAAGAAAATTAAATCAGGACAATGTCATTTTCCCAATCCCAAGCAAAATGGAAGGGCCAGTAACACATTTATCCCCATGTCGCAAGTGAAGCGAGTAAGGTCTAATGTCCCACACGACACATAATCGGTAATTTTGGGGATGATTTTTACAGGCGACATAGCCCAACCAACAGTGTCAAAGCACTGAAGGACATAATGGTTGCAAGTGTAGAAAACTAAACGAAATTTAAATTACACTCACTGTTAACAGTACTTCAAACCAACTATCAACACCATAGTGTATTTTGGCTGAGTTTTCCTGACAATTATTAATAAAAAGCCTTACGAATGCAACAAGAATAGTACATAAATATGATCTCTTACAGAGGTGACCACAAATTCTGCAATGGAGGCAAAGTTTGTCTCACCTCATAGACAGCTAGGTCAATGCCGGCATATGGCAGAATTCCGATCACGTTTGGCACAAAGCCACGGTAGAAACCGCGAAAGCCATCATGTTTCCAAACCCTTTGAGCACAGTCCATGGCACTGGAATACTCGCCAGTTTTCCGCAGAACAAGTCGGGTTTTCAACACCTGAATATCACACAGTCCACTTAGTGTATAGTTTGTTGTTTGAAATTTAATCGCACTATCAGCACAACAAGACCATATTGTGCCTTTAAAAATTAAGAGTTTGGTTGAAAGTTTGATTTACTGAAAGAAAAAAATATTACACTCATGCGTAATACAATAATGCAAGAAGGGAAAGATGTACAGAAGAAGAAAGAGCACAGGAAAAAACACAACTGTACAATTTACAAAACACAATAAACCAAACAATTGAATTACACTCGGCTGAGAAATGAGCTATCAAAGCCACAAGAGTCACTTTATTACAATTAAAGTATTACAGAAGATGAAAATTACCAGTGACTCGATGTGATATAGCAGTAAGTGTTGGGATTAGCGTCAGGGATAGACTTAGTTAGTGTTCAAGTAGTGTAGTCATTGCAGGGAATGCCATGGATATTATGCTCAGGCAGGATCATGATGACAATTCTTCAATATTACTGTATCACATCGAGTCGCTGGCGATTTTTGTCCTCCCACTGTATTACCGTGAGTCATGTCACAGTCGTACCTCCAATGGATAGATGGCTGACTGAGCAATGGCACCTGCCAAAGAACCGGCAACAAATCGTTCAACGATGCTCAGGTCACGACTGCAGCCGCTGCTGACTTTCATTGCACACTTTATCTACAAAAGCATTTGTTGTGTGTCCATCAATCACTCCAGTAAACAGTATTTTTGTGAATTCCTCAAAATACAAACAGTTCTATCACTACAGGAAAATAGGTGTTGCAAGCTGTGAGACAAACAACACTGACTCAAAATACGTGTGAAGTTTGTTGCCAAATCCTTGGCAGAAACATAGACAGATAAACACATAAAAACAGCACCATACACAAACATGCAGAAAGAAAAAAATCGAAAATAGAAGGATAAAACAGACACACTAATAAAAGAAATGCTACAACACGATAAAACTATTTACAGATCTCTCTAAAAGCATTTAAGACCTTTATGGTAATACCCGCATGAAACATGTCCAAAGTGGCAAAATAGTATCTTGACATATAACATATGAAGTACAACTACCTACATTAAAAAATTTTTAGCAGCAGAAATGACCAAACGCCACACTGTTTCATAATTTTTTAATCAAAACAGATCCTACTTACAGACAATCACATTTGTAACTTCCAAACCATCACGAGTATAAAGTAATTTATAGCAAAGCTACAAACCTGCTCGTAGACCATGAACTTGAGTGCCATTTCAGGTATGACTTTCACAACGTTGATTGCATTGCCACGCCACAAAGATATCACACCGCCTTCGTCCAGCATGTGTTTGACGACTGCAGCGAACCTCAAGTTGTTTGTGCGTGAACCATACACCTACATCACAAATCACTTAAATGATTTTCTGACACATGCTATTTTTTCATCAACACCAACTATTCTACAACCAAACTGTCATATATAACTGAGTGGTTCCTGGATTATGTTCAATATTACTGTAAACAGATTTTTTACATGCCCATTTTTTGGCATTTTCATGTCCAGTTTGTCGACTCAATATGCTTAACCATTACACATTTTCGACGTAAAGTCATCCAGACAAAGAAAAAAAACAAATACATAAAATATATTCAGCAGATTACATAAACTTCCTTAATGCAAACATATTTAATAATAGATGAGACAGGACAGAAAAATAAATACAATTAACACTTTATTCTTATTAATCAGGCCTAATAAAAATTTATCACACATCACCTGCACCCTCTGACATTTCAAGACTATCCCTAGGTAGATTGCAGCCGCCTCCGAAATGACCTATATTGTGTCGGGTGGGGCGTTAAACTCTACTCACTCACTCCTAATTATGAATGAATATGCATTAGGCAGCATATGGATGCTGATAGTGACCACTAAAAAAAAACAAAAATCTGCACCAAGACAGAAGCTCTTATTCACATGTGCACCCAAATTTACACTAATTGTGAAATTGGATTATTATTGTGAAACAGCAACATAACTAACTCTGAGGTTCTGAAAGTTAGCAGACAATTCAAGAACAAACCAGTTTGCAGTAACAATCTCACAGACTGGTCAACTGGAGGCAATATGCACTCAAAATGAAAATTTTAGATTCCTACTCATGTGAATAAAACAAAACACTGTAGTTCCTGAAATGACCAGTCCATGACGTTCTCCCATTGACCAGTTGACTGATTGCAAATTGTCCTGTCACCACTCTGAAGAAAAACCAACACTTATTACAGAGAAAAGAGAACTATTTACCATGAACATGCATTTCAGTCGATCAAGTGGAGCGGTAAATGTTCGTGACATGGCGCCAGCAACACCACCAGCCACTAAATGTTGCCACCAGAAGCCGGCACAAAGAGTTCGCCATCGACTGTCAGTCAACACTGCACTGCGTGATGACAACCACCGTTCAACAACAGTTGCCTAAAAACACACATAAACAGCACATGTTAGTTAACTGCCAGGCTGAGACAAAGACGACGCTATAGGGAACAATAACTTTGGATGGTAAACTGCGGCAGCACAAAAATGGTTTCAGCCTCTTCTTCAAAAAGTCTGTAAAGATAGTGCTGAAGTGAAGTGTAGGGCAGACTGTTCCAGGTATGTAAAGCAGCAACAGGAAACACCCTATCGCGAACAGTGGAAAGCCCTGTTAAATGTCACGTTCTATCAAGATATGGGTGACAGTCTCGGTTTGGCTATCTGAAAGATATGTGGACAAATTAATGAGAGGACTAGTTGGCCCCTGGATAGGAAAAATTTTTGGAATGGTCAATTCATAGAAAGAAAACTTTTAAAAATTACATCTAGAACCAGTTTTCCACCACATTCTGATTAACTGTGTCCACAAATTCCGCAGTCCACAAATTCTCAAGTACACGATTATTCTCAGCTGGAAAATGGTTTGTCAGCAAATCATCCAATAACTTCAGCTTGACCTCAGGAAAGTGACTCGCACTTGAAATGGGGATATGACATCAGAACAGCACATAGTACAATGCACAGTGAATGTCATATCAGCTTCCATCACCAGTTGTGTCTCATAAGTACAGCATCGTGTGTGCATAAACAAGCCAGGTGAAAGAATGCTGTATAATATATCACAATGATGCGAGCTTTAATGGCATGTTCATTCAGTGAATTCATAGTATACCTTTAGTAAAGCAAAGCTCAATGGTAACACTGTTCTATGGCAATGGCAGTATAGTGGCATAATCAGCAGGAAGGTATAATGTTCAATCTTCTTATCATAATTTGAGGCTGCTATGTTTACCTCATCACTGAGCTACTCTGAAGAGAAAAAAATAAGCCATCTTTATCCCCCTTGAGCCCGTAGGTGGATATACCTACTCTCAAATTCCATTAACATATTATGATTTCAGCATTCGGGAAACAGCAGATTAAATAAGAAAACAGTTTAAATATAAAAAGCCGTTATATCTACCTGCTGATACTGCATATGAACTTGTTCCTCCGCGCACTGCGAAAGGCATATATCGCTGAAATAGAGGTAATCGGCGTGAGAGCACATACAACGTCGAAGGGCGGTTGACACGGCGGTGATTGGCTGCCGCGGAGGTGTATCCGCCGCCATTGTTGTGTCTGAAACGCCCGGCCGGCAAACGCGTTTCTCCGTGTCCAAAATATCGCTCGCGGACGACACGAACTTGTCCGGTTCTGTCGCTAACATGTTGTACTGAACGGGTGGTACTTCCACAACGTCTGTTCGGCTAATTACTTGAAAAAGTATTCAAAAATCGAAGCGAAATAAACAACCATCCAAACGGCCACACGAATCGATTAGTAACCAATCGCTTTCTGGGAGACGGGCGCGTCATCACAGCGTAGGCGGCGCGCACTAGACCAGCAACTGGTTGCCAGGCTGTCTATAAATAGAATAGTCTATAAATAGACATGACGTCATCATGCAGATCATAAATACGAACTTCCTGCTTTCATTTCAGCCTGCGTTAACCCTTTATAAGTTTCCCAGGTAATTCCATCCATATCGTGAAATGTCACCACAGCCCGTCACTTCTGCCTTTTCTAAAACTTTGCATTTCCGAAATTTTGCCTTTTTGTGGACACGAATTGCCACTTTTAGACTACCTTTCATCCTTTTTTGGATCGAAAATCTGACCCTAATCAATTTTATACAGTATGGGACGATATTAATAAAATTATTATTGTTCATTTAATATGAAATTTAATGCATAATATCCAGTTCTATGGTTATAGTCATAGTGTGAGCCTCACGTCTCAATACCAGCCCAGAAATAATTTGTCCAAAGATATTTTCACTTCAAGTAAAATATCATAGATTAAACGTAAATGGATAGTCTTATTACCGTGCCTGTGTTAGGCGACAGGATCTTAACTATTCGGGATGAATGGCACGAAAAAGACAAAAAAAGTTGTAAATACTAATAATAACGTCAACTCCACAGTGTTTGTTGTCCCTGTTTTAATCACTGCCAACAACGAACGATCGCCTGCAGCATATCGCATCTTCGCACAGCGTAAATAAAACTCTTTGCAACTTCACACGTATTCAAAGACAAAAAATGAAGCAACCAGGTTAAAACACCATGCAAAATAACAACAGTTCATAATTAATTGCCGACAAATTGACCAAAGCACGTGAATATTATAAGCATCACATCCGCTAAAAGTTTCAGCAGATATGTAACAAGTACCATGCAATCACGGCTTGCGTAAAACGCAAGAACAGATATGCTATTGCATGCACGATTAGTTTTGCATATGTCTTTGTCACAGCGGTGTAATGTGTTGAAACGGCTTAAATATCATCGAAAATGATATTTAAGCAGTTATTTATTATGATATGATGTTGTCCCACCTGCAGTGGCCCCATGATCACCCTGGGCAAAATGTACTATTTCATAAAACTGGGTATAAAACTATTGCAGTATATCTTAGAAACAGCACAACATACGCTGGAGTATAATTAAGTTATAGACTACATGGGGTCAACAAATGAAAGTCGCCGGCAACAGTGCCGGAAAAAAGATACAATTGCTGTCAACTGTTGTAATTGTAATTGCCGAAAGTACAAATCAGGGGCGGCGTATCGCCAGGTCAAAAATGTGGGGTGGATGGACACACACGGCGAGCGCGGAGTTCTAGGGCGGAAAACCTTTAGGTGCCCAACGGATGCAGCAAATTTGTCTCATTCTCCGTATTTCGCAAACTCCCTAAACGCCATATTGGTATTTGTTACACATCTCTAAAAACGGAAGATATCGTTATCACTAAAAGGTTTCGAGCAGGGGCCATTTTCTCGACTATCCAGAACCACCTTCTGCACTTGTAGGCAAATTCTAAGACGGCCAATGTGAAAGTAAAGTACGGTAGTCACCGATGGAAGGATCCAAACCTGATCGACGTAAAAACTCGCCAAATTTGCACCAATTTCAGGAACAACCCCTGGCAAAAGTGGAGTGGACATGTCCACCCCTGTCGACCCCATGCCATGGCGACACCCCTACAGAAGATAATACGATACCGTTATTCCGTGGGAATTGAGCCATTTGTTAACTTCGTACAGCAGAACGACAGAAACAACAACATCGTTGATAAATTTCCCTTCAGTGGACAAAGAAAAGTACCGACAGCAACCAGGTTTTATCTAATTTGACAATAACAATTAAAAAAAACCAAAAAGTATTAACAACAATAGTGATGATTTTACAGCACTGCTGTTGCAGGAAAACGTTAGTTCTTGTCTAGACTACATACACACGTGATGAAAATACACACAAAATATAATAACGCAGAAACAATATTAATTAGGGATTGTGATGTTCAAATACAAGCAGAAAGGCGGACGCACAGAAAAAGGCGAGGAAACATATGTGGTGAGTGTGTTTATATCAGCTATATGCGTTATAAACAATGGAAAAATAATTTGGGTTCCTAAACAGCTCGAGTTAACATAAACTCGATCATTCTAGGTAATTTCATTCGAAGACATTTGCTGTAAACCCTCTCACAGCTAGTGCTGCGCTGTATTTCCAAAAAATTTGCATGAAGCATTTTTATTTCTGAAAGATTTAGAGCAACTTTCATTCAAAAAACTCTCGTCATTTCTGCTTGTTCAGGTAACATATTGGGGACCTTGCATATTAATAAGACTGACAGAGAAAAGTGAGAAAACCCACAACATATATTCATAATTTTAATGGACATTAATTCCTGCATTCTTTGAGTGATTTTTGTGCAATATACACTGATGATTGTTCAACCAAAATGTGTTACGTACAGGTTGCTTATTTCTATGAGGCATGGTGTATATTGAAAATCAGACTGCAAATGTTCGGCATAAAAAGTTTCAACAATGACAACGTAGCTGTTGGCCAGGAGCAAAACGATCAAACAAAAGTGAATCAAGTACGTCAGATCGCTTACATCACGTTTCAGAATGGCACCAAAATGGCACGAACGTCAATTGTTACATTATGTAAGCAGTGGCGCAGCAAGATTTTTTGGAGCCCCTGTGTAGACGTTCCATTATTACTGCATTTTTTGTAATCAGGCCTCATTCTCATCAGTGACATGAATATGCTCACATGCAAACTGCAGTGACAAACTGACAAGTGACAGTGGCAGAAACTTTACAAACAAAATGGGGGTTTTAAATTGTCTGCATTGGTGCGTATGCTTATTTTGTTCTCTGTCATGAAGTGGACAGCAGACATTATTTTGAATCTGATAATTGTGCTACAATTTTCTGACAAAAAGCCGGGAGGCCCCTGAATGCCGGTGGGCCACTTTGCATTGCACAACCTGCACAATCCACTGCTACGCCACTGAACGTTAGCTCGACTACCAAACCACCACCACCACCGCGAGTAAAACGTAACGCCGAGTCGTTTCACATCGTAACTAACAAACGATTCAACAAACAACAAGAGTGCAGATATACAGTACAACCGGACAACTAAGTTGCCGTCAACAAGTTAAATTACACTCATGGATAGACACAAACCTATGTTCCACCTACTGTCAATCAGCCAGTTTCTATTATGCAGTAATGCCATGCAATGCACTGTCAATAGTTGAAATATCGAGACAGGTGAGGTTCCAGACAGAGCCATGTCCACATGTCAATACTCTATGGTACAGTCATAACTTTTTTACCCAGTAGGTCCACACAGTATGGCTATAGCCTACTGCGGCTTCCTATAATCCCACACAGTACCAAAGCCTGTCAAATGCACTCACTAAACAAACACAATACATATCCCGTCTAACACTCTATGGCTACCATAGAGTGTGGACCTAACCCTAATCATCACCCAATGTGGATTCCAGTTGGAACTTCAACTATGTGGTAATGCAATAGCTGTGATATGCCTAGTGAGAAAAAAACAATCGAGGAGTACAACAGTTAAATCCAACATAGTTGCCTACTATTCAACGCCAATTAGTTGCAATGTTACACACTGTGTAACTTGGTATTTGTATGCAAGGCAAGTCTGACGCCAGACCACCACTAGCACATAATTGCATAGAGAATGCCAATCCAAATCACATCAATCGTAAACAAAACACGCGTGCAAAATAAAAGATCACTTCATTCAGACTTTAACCAAATATTCTAATTACAGAACGCAAATGTTTATCCACTTCATAAAAGTAGTCATTATAATTAAAAAATAATAAAATGACAAGCAGTGACCTCTGGTGATTACCAAGTCATACACTGAGACACAGCAAGCCTAAGCTTCCAAAACCGCTTCCAGTCTTGTGTTAAACTGGCTGATGAAAAACATAACAAATGTGGTCACATGGAAAAGTTTCTCAAACAGAAATGTATCTTTGATTTTCGTCACCATTTGACCAAAATTACAGAAACACGAGAGCAAAGTCTACGTGACCAAATTTACATAAAAACGAAACGATCAACAGAACATTTTCCTACTGCAGTTCACAGTGGACTTCATATGCTTATGTGGTATAAAAGCGACTGCCTGCAAATAACCTGCTAAGCAGAACTGTTTCAAATGTTATTTGCAACTGGCTTTAAATGAAATTTTGGACCGAGAATAATCTGAAACATTAGGACACATGATTGATTGATTTATTGGAGTTTAACGGCACTTTCAGCACAGTAAGGCTATATCGTGCCATTAGCAGTTATAGTTTGCGTTTTGGGAATAGAAACACCCTGGGAGTCTTGTTCATCTCCTATTCAGTAGTGGATGACCAGCGACATAAATTACCCCCTCGTCTCGCATTGCTTTTTGTTCACAATGGCCCTTAAATGGATGGAGCCAACTCCTAACCCGCAGCGATGAGGAGGAAGCAAAAAGCTCGAAGGGGCTCATTTAAGTTTGTTACGCCACAACATGAAGAGAAATGACTCAACTGTCCAAGGTAAAACAAAACATACACCAACATAAAGACAAATCATGCAACCAAAAAACACAAAAAGACAAACTCGATGCCCAACCGGGCTGTATGAACTGTTTTTGTTAACTGTGCCCATTGAAGACGTAGCACGTTGGCAATATATAAAACAGTTCTGATAATATTCCCTCTTAACCTC
>Ga0056116_1000481_pt1 | contig 13672 bp, 8 predicted proteins | sample WorMetOlspDAHAB2_FD_67352 | JGI IMG/M metagenome (GOLD analysis project Ga0056116, IMG submission 67352) | Marine gutless worms symbiont microbial communities from Max Planck institute for Marine Microbiology, Germany - Olavius sp. DAHAB.2 ...
AACGTGAATAATATCAGAAACAAAATATACCTTGGAAGCCGTGACTGCAGCAGCGGCAGACGAGCTGTGACGAGCCTGGTACTGACTGGATTGGAAATTGCCGCAAAAACAGCAGACGACAAAGCGCTTGATGCCGCGCAAGAAGTAGAAGATGGACTTGGGACTAATAATTAGATTGAACGGCGGTGGTAGAGTCGAACCGTCGTCAAAGTAACCCATCCATAGTTTGGACCGTGCAAACTTCCACTCTCTGTCGGCGTGATCCTGGAGCAACAGAACGTATACGCCGCTGGGGAAAAACTTAATGTTACAGTGCATCTTATTTATCCCTAATATGACACCGCTCACATGATAATACGCATCCATACAGTTTTAGCCTCCTGATCGACTGCTAACCCAGAATCGTTGACTACACCTACACCTAAATTACAACGTCTTATTTGTGATTGCTTTTTATTAGACATCACTTCAGTGTACAAACATCAGGCCTACTCAACGATCGAATATCCTTCACTTGTCTGAAACGATAAAATAACACTAATGTTAAACAAAGTGAAAGTCCGCTGAAAATAGTGTAGACTCTTATGCAAAAAAACTTCTAAGCTTGCAAAATCTAGATTTGTAGTCATTAAAAGTAGGCCTTAGCCTTTTGATAATCTACGAGAAAACATAACTAAATAAAACATCCAGTTTATCAGTGAAAGAAATATATGACAACATACATGACTTCACAAACATGCATACAAACGTGACCGAAACCAAGCGATCACAGCGAGCATTTTCGCAAGAGCGCGCTGAGAATCGGACCTAGAAACGAAAATTCGGGACCGAAATACGGCACAACACTGGAAAATGTAGCAACAGAAAAATAGGAAATATGAATGGCGACCGAATGCAAGTAGGCCTGCCTCTGATGATGTCCTTATCACCATTTTCGAAAGCTGTGGCACTGTTGGTTCCTGCGGATATGTCTGTTGTTAATTTCACTATGAATCTGTTTGCTTTATCCTATTACTTTGTCGCTTGTTTTATCATTTGACATTTTCAGAAGCAGCTGCGATCGATGACCTTGACATGGAACGTGCACAGACCAAAGCGAAGTTGGAGCGAATGGAGTATAGTTTACAAGAACTTGCACATTAAGCCAGTTCAGGCGAACAACGTCTGTGACATGCTTGGTGACATAGCATCTTGCATGACATCTTGCAGTTCCAACGACTTAATACATGCGTCAACTACCCATTTTGACCGTGTTATAAATAATACCGCTCGATATTAACAATCACTATAGTCTTAATTACAAAGTTTCTACCACACAGTGAACGATGGTGACGATAGGCCTATTATTAAGTTCGTCTACAGCATCACATGTGGCTTTTCGTATAAGCACATGTGTTAGTTATCTTTGAATTAGTTATTTATCCGTGCAGTTTCCGGTCATAATTTTCCATTTCACACTACCACAATCACATTTATTTATACTATTCGTAACTATAGCTAACTACTCAAAACACACGCAAACAGTCAGTATCACTGTTAACCAGTACCAGTAATTATAGCCTTAGTAAATATTATCATGTCAATAATATAATGCAAAATTACATAACAGTAAGTTGTATTTACGGGTTTTAAATAGCCATTTTTCTGTGCATGATTTAAGATTAGCCCTTTCCCTTTATGAAACACATGGTCGCAGCGAAAACTCGGTGACTAATGTCGTTTTTACACATATATTTTACCAATACGAAAAGTCATGATTAACCTGTTTGTGTAATGTAACATAAGCAGAAAGTTGTGTCGTCAAAGACTTCACGCTTGTAATTCACTGGAGCACGCAGAATCGACAGGGAACCAGTTTACGAAAACTTATTAATCCATTCCATCATCCGGCGACCAGTGATTTATAGTTCGACTGTCGTCAGTCGTGTGGTACAGTAAGCATGGGCGTGACGGCCGGAGACAAGTCGCTCGTCCAACCTTGGAGAAGGGCAACGCCTCATCCCCCAAATTTTGACATTTTCTCCTGTCGATGCTAATCGAATACGATAATAGTGCACATAATCATAACTAAAGTGCGCTAAATAAAAATGGATATTTTGTCGCTGAAGTGTTTAAAACATAAGAGAAACAGTCAGAATTTAAAGCATAGCCACGTTGCGACCAAAATGTGCGAAAAACAATTCGGCCCAGACTCTCTAGGGAATCTAACAACGCCCCATATCATCCGAACCCTTAGCTGGATTGCAAATGTAGTGTAGTCCTGAAAAGTAGGAATGGTGTGGAGGAAGAAAGAGAAAGGGGGATGGAAAAGAGACAGCGGAGAAGGGAAAAAATAAGTAACACGAGAGAACTAGACCCCACAAATTTCGGATCACATTTACACCTGACGACAGCAAGGACGCGGCGGGCTGGTTGTCGTTCGCCGGTGGCTTGGCGTCCTTCTTATCGATTCTTTGTCGACTGATTGTCATACATCGTCGTCGCAGCGAGGCGCGAAGCTAGACGAATGCACACGTCGACGCCAGCGACCACCGACGAGATCACGATATAACGGCGGCGAACGGCCGCCCACTCGCCACCGACACAACCGCTGCCGCCGACGTCGCCGCCGCCGCCGCCGTCGTCCAGTTAGTGGACCGGCTGTTCGAGTCTTTGACGGCGGCGGCGGCAATGGAGCACAAGACAAGTGAAAGTGACGTGTCGATCGAGTCGAATTGGACGCAGCGACAAAGACGTGCTGAACAACGGAGTCGACTGATTTGGCCGCCGCGACGCCATACAACAACGGACGCTGGACGCCGTCGCACGCGGCTTACAACAATCAGACGTGAAGTCGGTCACGAAGTCTGATGGGCTCCGTGTGCATCGGAGCGTACACGGCGCCCGAAGAACGAACGACACATTGCAGTTAATGAAGCACGCCGATGATGACATTATTTCAGTTATTCATTCGCTCACTCGAAACAAATTAGCGAGTCTGCGCATACACGCCAACAATCTCAGCGACTAAATTCATTTTCGCAGGAATGATGCTGCTGCTGCTGATGATGATGATGATGATGACGATACTAAAGAGAAATTCAAGCTTTGTCGCTGATAACTAAGTGCCTTCGACGCTGCTGCATGCACATGTGGCGACAAACGTATACACAGCCGCATACTTTCGACACAGTGTTTTTCTAACCAAATCTTAAAAACTGTTTTAAAAGCTCGGGATGTTGCAGTGTTACTAGTAATCACTTTGCTGTCAGTTTTGCGGACCAGAAACAAGAAAATGCGAACATTCATATTCAATTTATGGCTGGACATGGCAGCATGCAGCAGCCGATTGAACCAATGACGCTGATCGACGATATATGCAAGTGAAGATGGATGACGCAGTGTTATGGTGAATGCCCTAACGGCTGGTCGCTGAAGTTGGACAGCTTTTGAATACTGCCTAAATGAGTTATTAGGCTGCCCGTCGAATCAATCAATCGTCTAAGAATGCGTTTGCTGACAGCTGCGTTGCTCAGTGATTACGACGGTCGCTAGCATCAGCTGCGATGCCGTTTTTCGCAGTCTTAACGTGACAAGGAAAACTAGCGCACCATATTCCGTCCATCGTTTACGCCAGATCAAAAGGATATTTACTTTTGTAAATATTTTTGTGAATGTGAGTGTTAACATTATACTGCTCACTGACAGAAAAGAAGTCACATCCCTAGTATAAGCTATAAACCAATCAATATAAGTAGCATTCTAGTTTCGTACGCACACTGGTGAAACTGATTTGTGACGGTGATAGTCTAAGTTTAGAAGTTTTAGTCGAAACGAGCCTGAGCAATGTCACACATGGGATTAACACTTGATTAATGTGCCAAAACTATTTTCAAAGGGTCAGATCAGCAAGATTGTAATATAGTCATCAGGTGAGAAGTTAATCGATTAAAAAACGACGTTAAATATTAAATAACAAAAATAAGAGTTGAAATCAAGAAGAAAAAGAGTATATACAGTGAAGCAATTAGGCGAGCAGATGTAAGGCGTCAGTTATTGATTTTTAAGTATCTACTATAGTCGGAATCTGTCGCTAAAAACTGTTCGACACAGTGTGGCGTTGACTGCCATGGTGCTGGCTATTAGCGTCGACTGTCGGTCGGCAGTTTGCGACTGCCGTCCGAGAGCAGCGAACCGCGTCGTCCTGCAGCCGAAATAGCGGCCACTGCATCCGACCAACTTAGGTCCATGGCGAGTTGAGCGCACGGCGTGCGGCGCCGGCCACGAACGCCGCCGCTGCACGACGCGCAAGTGTCGTTAGAGCAGCTCAGTTCCGGCGAACCACGGCGACGGAGACGATCGCCCGCCGACGAGGCCTATTTTCGATTTTCCGAGGAACATGACGAGGACGCGAGGTCGACGTTAAGCTGACCTTAGCTAACGTTATTCCCACGCGGCGGCAGCGGCGGCCGCAATCGATCGTCTCTTCTCTTCTTTGCCGACTCCGACTAACTGTCCAGCTAACATGCAGCCAGCTCTATCCGCGGAATTGCTGTCGATGACAAAAACTGGCATGTGCCGTCGTCGTCGCCGCACGCCGCTCGCAACCCACAACGTCCGGCGCCCGGCCGCCCGCTCAACCCCTTTGCTTGCTCGCCCGGGCGCCCGCCGCTTGCCCACCCGCCCGCCGGCCCTCAAAGGCAGCATGCCTGGCCGCGAGACGACAGTTCACTGATCGATCAAAGCTTCCCGTGACTGACTGACGCCGCTGACGCAAATCACCGTTGAAAAGGACTACCGCCGTAACGCGCTCTTCGATCAAGCGACCCTTGAGAGACGCCGATCGCCGCTAACTACGGCTTGAAAAGCGTCACGTAGAGTTTGCCTAAGCTATAGCCTTCCTGCAGACAGCATCTTTGCCGATAAACATTCGTTGACAACGTGCAACCCTCCAGCACTTAGCAGTATTCCAGTCGCAGCCTGTTGTGATAAATTCTTACGTCACCCTTTAAAACCTTTTCGATCTGCTTACTGATTCGATAAGTCTATAGTTACAGCTGTCGAAAAAAGTTTAAACAGTTTAACCTGTCGAGTGTCGACTGTCGTATCCCTTTGTATGCAAAACAGCTAAGTTAGCAAGTTATAAAGAAGATTCAAACGTCTTTTCGGCAGTGATCTGCGTAAACATATTTCGAAATTAATGTCACAAAAATTCATTACATATCAGTCAAAATGGACAAAAACTGCTAAATCTCCTGAAATTCAAATCAAATACTTTAGAAAAAAAATCAACGAATCAACGTTAACTCTGGGTGAGTGAGTAGAGTTTAACGCCCCACACGACACAATATAGGTCATTTCGGAGGCGGAAATCAACGTTAACTCACTCGAGACTGAATTGTAGAGACATGTGATCAAATAACGTCATGGGAGAATCAAAACAAAGTAAAAATAACAAAAATGATAGTAATCTTGCTGTCACTCTAAGCAAACACAGCCAGAAATAACAAACATGCACTCTAATTATCACACAGGTTCTATGAAAAATCAAGCAAAAATCTTCCTGGACATAAAACAATCATGCCAAAGCAAGCAAGTATAGAGCCGACACTACTGAATCTGTTTGGCTTACCACAGTAACATTAAAGGACTTGGACATCATGGCAATGAGCATGTTGAGGAAGAGAATTCTGGCCGCAATATTGTAAAGTCCGAACAGAAGCTTGCCAAAGCCTTCGACATAGCGCAGTTCAATTTCGAGCACGACTAGCGTAATCAGGCCGAACAGCGTCCAAAACAGCGTTGTGAACGAGATGGCCAATCTGAAATAGACACACCGTTCACAATTTAGTTTCCAACCAACCAACAACCAACAACAAGTTTCAGCAACTGTTTCGGGTTGAATTTCACCTGCGCTCACAATTCGGCAGCAAATTTTAGTAGTAAACACCGAAGGCTGTTGGACAGAATCTGTTCGGACTTTTCTGTCGGCGATGATTTGGAATCATTTGCGCGTTGGAGACAACACGCCATCGTCTGTAATTTGAGTTGATGGCTGATGATTTGCGACAAGACAGATCGATAATTTTTGCCGACGATAGACCGGGTTCGGTCACGGCGACTACGGTCGAAAAGAACGAGCAATAATTGACGTGGGGTTTGGGGCGGGGTTTGTTACCTCAATTTCCTGAAACGAGTTGGACATCATCGCAATGAGCATGTTAACGAGAACGATGACAGCCATGGCGTGATAGCACATCAGCATGTATTCGGCGACGCGCTTAGTGAACTTCTGGATCTGTCCTTCGCGCACCGAGCCCAGCTGAGTGAGCCCGAACAGTGACCAGAACAACGTCACGTAGCTTTTCCACAAGCTGCAGATGTCGCGATAAGACATCGCGTCCAACTGTATTTAATACTGACTGCCCAGTGCACAATTTACATGTAATTCCGCACTTTCGTAGAGTCATACACAAAGCTTACTTTCATTAAATGGTAATGTAAGACGCCAAAATAACCTCAGATATGTACGCTTTGCATAAACAGCATGAAACTTTTAAAAAGCTGTTAGTTTCATTCCAGAATCGTAGACGCAGCTTGGGCGTGATTTCTTATATGAATTCAAAATAAATAGCTATAAAATCTACTAGGCTGTTAAAAGTGTGACATTCAAGTAAAATAATTCATAGAAAGTTTATAAGCAGGTTTGAACAAAAGCTTGGAGTCATAGTGATCATCGTTTATTACGCTACGCGAGAAGCATACCGGATACAATTATATACAATTCACAACCATAAAAGGCTAAAAATGACTAAAAATGAACTTTACGTTCAAAACATGTCTATATCGCATCTTTCGCCATACTTTTACTATTCTGCACTGTGTTTAGTATTTTGATGCTAGTGCTGATATCTTCAATTGCACACTGTATCTGCACGCTATACGGAGCCAAAGACAAATACTTTGAAGTGGATTCAGAAGTACACTGTGTGTGTGTCACTTAAGAGGAATTGGTAAGGCTCTCATGCAAATTCAGTAAAGAATTTCTTTTCAAATAATTATTGTAATACGATTCTGTTTTAGAAACGTAGCCTGCAAAGCGCACAACAAGATGTGATAATGGCGAACAAGCTAATGCTAACAGACGCAGCATATGCAACATTGCAATATTTAACTGTTCGTTAGTCGTTTTGCAACGCTTCCGTGCGCCCAGAATGTACATGCTAAGTTAAAACAGGGGGAGGGGAGGGGTCAGAATTTCGTGCATGCAAAGCTGAGAATTACAGTTGGAAAAGCTATGTGTGGATTTGGGTTAAAATTCACCCCTTCAAGACCGTTCGTGCAGGGTCATTTGGAAGAACTAAATTAACGCCGACAATTAATGCAATGGTCTGAAATGTAGGTTCGGCAAGATATAAAGAAAGACTTACGGATCGAAGGCATTCTCGAAGTACGATTCGTCAGTCAGGCGAGAGCTGGCATCAGCACTGATCGTCGTCATGTTGTCGCCGACCACAGCGGAGGCAGCCGTGGTTGCCGAATCGCCGACGACAGCCGTCGGTGACGTGTAGTAGTAATAGAGCTGGTTGAGTCCGCAAGCGAACGACGTAATGACGAGGAAGAAGATGAAAAAGAACTTGCCGATGTCGATGAGCATGCAGCCGAGGGAGATCTGCAACGGACCGAGCTGCGGATTCGCCTGAAACAGGAATATGATGCGAGCAAAGCTGAACACGTTGGCGATGGCGAAGACGCCCTCGGACACGATGGTTGGATCGTCCTCTGGCCAACGCGACCTCGGCATCGTGTGAGGTCCGTAGCGGTCGGTGTCGAGCGAATGGAAGAAGGCGACAAGGCGCAGTGAAAAAGTGCACAAATACAGCGATAGCATGATAAAGTCGAGCCAGTTCCACCATTGGCGGATGTACGCCTTCAGGCCTTCTTCCCATAACTGCTTGCATTCCGACCACACGAATCCTGTCATGCCACAGCGACAATTACGCTCAAAACTGAAGCATCGCGTTTCATATATGAGGACCCTTAGGTTTTTTGCTGTACTGTTACCAGCTGTTGAATAACTTTAACAGAAATTTCTGACAATACAACTAACTACAGAAACAGAGTAAAATGATTTCATTAGGAAGGCCGAGTGGCTCAGCGGTTAGGACGTCGGTCTTCGGCTAGCGGACTTTCCCTGATCTACTCCTGATCTATGTTGACATGTGACCACTTCGTGGATAAAGTGTCCGCTGTGGACACTTTATCCACCAACCAGACCGACTCAGCTTCCCATCCTTTCGGGGTTGGTAAATGAGTAGAATTCATATAATTACATGGATTACGGAGGTATAGACCATAAACGGCAGACCAGGGTGGCCGTTCGTCGTAGGCCAAAGTCTGCGGGAGCAGGCCTATAGGCTATTTGTCCGCTCTGTCTGACGTACAGCCCCGCTGAAGCTGTAGTTGCCGAATAGGCATATGCCTACTCTAAGTCACGCACATTTTGACCAGTAACACGCCATGTAACGAAACAACACGTCTACTGAACACACCGAAGGCTGAATTTCGTTAACGTAACCAACAATGCGCGTTAACGTTGAGTTCTGAATTTCCAGACTTCGTGACTCGTGACATTAAATCGAATATTCGCGTTAAGGCAACACGCTGAATAATGACACTGCATGCATTTATGGACTGAGCACATCACTACAATGTTGACAGTTGCGATCTAGTACGTCGCCGAAAACGTCCGCGAGTGCGAAAAAGCGAAAACGTGCAGACTGCAGACGCGGTAAGATTGTGAGAAAGCGAAGCAATTGCGCTTCTTTCAGCTCAGCTGCTTGAACGTGTGCCATTCTTGCTACTTGCTGAAGAGCTGCTTATGCAAATTGCGGCCAAGCAGCGCTTTGCAATCTCGGACGTGGCAGCAGATTAGCATTATCTAACACTGCAGCGTCGCAAGTTTTTTTCACTTTCACTGTCTGCACTAGTTGACAATTTGACGGCGGACGAACCAGCTGAAGGTAGAAAACACCATCGCGCCATTCAGCTGCGGTAGTATGTAGGCCACCGAAACTATACAGTACAGCAGTCAACAGAGGAACAGCTATCCAATATGCCGTCTCGAGAGTCGGTGTGAGTAGACAGCATTCACGGTTACTTGCAGCTAAATGGATGACAATCAGCCGAATGAGGCACAAGTCGGATGGTTGGCAATAAATCAGTGCTCCCACTTGATTGAAATTGACCAGCAAGGGCCTGCGCGACAACGCACTAGCTCGTAATGAACCGCACTGCAGTAGATAATTAATATTGATGTCGGTTCCACAGTCTTATGCCGTCAACGAGAATCAACAACTGCAGTTAAAAATGGAAACGAATCAGTTTGCTGGCAGATGCAGCGAGGCACAAGACGACGTTGTTTAGCCGTGCAGTTTTGGGAAAAGAAAATTGCACCAGACGGTGTTTTATTTCTCTTAATTATTGGCCGCAATATCGTTGGCGGCATTGATACCGCTGACAACGCAATTAAACACACACACTGTGCGAGTGCGACGCGTGACGGAAACGGTGCGAAATCCGCTTCGGCGTAGCATCGGCGGCGGCGGCGTCTGTGAAACGCTCGGCCGTCGAGGAAGCGTTCAGCGTCGCAGAGTTGAGTGAGCGACAGCACGTGACCTAACAGAGACCAACGACGACGATCGATTAATCAGCTCGTGATGTTATGCAGCCGATCCGATCTGAGCCGTCCGTCCGGCGTCCATTCTCCAGTCGGGCCACGCCGCCGCCGTCGCCGCCGCCGCCGCGAGCACAGCGGTCCACCGACAACACACGTCGACGACGACAGTGCGTGCGAGGTTAATGTAGGATTTCTCTACACACACCGTCGCGTCTCGAACGATTCTGTCCAACGATAAAGAAAAAAAACTACTAATAGAAAATAATCGAGCACGCACCAGTGCTGGCCAGCAAGACGAAGTCATATGACTACGTCTATTGCAGAGCTGAGATCCGGACTGCAGTATAGTTAATTATTAGCTACAGCAGCATTACGAACGAACGACCATTGTCATAAAACACGGCCGGAAGCAAGGCGACGTTATATAGCGTTCGACGACGGAACGCCAGAGCCAGCCGCTGAAATTCGTTATGACGCAGTGCTCATTGCGTTAATCGACTGACTTGGTTACGCCATATGTTTGGATACGGATGTAATTGCTCACACATTGAAAAACCGTCTAACTAAGATCTGTCTGCCGTATCACTCATGAATGACGTTTATCTGATGCGGCTTTGTCTAAATTTGCTAACAGTTGATTAATTATTGCCATTTATAAAGCTGGGTCTTTTAACAAACTGTTATCATGCTACAATAAGTGCTTAACATGTTTTTCGGGTCCAAACGCAGAGACAGCGTGACACAGATTCTGTTTGATTCGGGTTTGCCTAGCTTTAATACAATAATTATGCATAATAGCAAGGTTGTTTTTAGTAAAAGTTTTTGTAGTTGCTCCAATGCTATTGTCAGGCATTTTAATTGTATACTGTAGGTTGTATGCAGATTGTATCATCATCATGCTGTCTGTTTCTGTGTCTGTTTCTGTCTATCTTCAGTCACTGCATATACTGTTGTTGTTGTTGTTGGCTGCCTGGGGGTGACCGATTTCTCGGCCACCACGAGCTGAGGCCTTCAGTAGGCCCAGTGCTCAACCCGTATCCACACAACGGTGTATGCGTGTGTGTGTGTGTGTATCGGCACAAGGCCGAGGTGTCCGCATATGCATGTGCATATGCGTGTGTAAGCATATACTGTTGTTTTTATGGGCCTTGTCGCCTGAATTAAAACGGATGTATGATGTATGATGTACATACAACAACGCTGTGACAACGCTGCCACTATATTTTATAAGAGCGTGTCTGTGCTGTAACTCTATTGATAACCGTTTAAACTCGAGACTGTATTTATTGAATGATGTCCAGTTTTGGTAGTCATGTGATTTTTCAAGAAGTTGGAATATCTGCAGTATTCATAATAAGATTGTTGGTCATCTTGCTGATCTTAATTGTGTACGATCATACGATGCTCATAATATTACTTTACTACCTGAGTCAGAGGCGTTATAGTAGCTATTGTAGTTTGTAGTTTGTAGACGTAGTTTGCTTTTGTCTGTCGGTCCATCTGTCTGCTTGTTCGTTCGTCTGTTTGTTTGCTTTATGGGCCGCGCTGCCTGAATTAAAAAGTTATAAATGTAAAAAAACTTAACAGTTTAAAACAGTCTTTAACGGCGGCACGGCCTATATCACACAACTAAAACAGCAAAAATCAACAAATGCTATTACTTTTGCAGCACATCGCCATAATGTCAACGTGCTCCTAAGTAATAGCACCTTTTTGATTTTTGCTGTTTTAGTTGTGTGATATAGGCCGTGTCGCCGTTAAAGACTGTTTTAAACTGTTAAGTTTTTTACATTTATATTTGCTGTTTTATTACAATTTCGTGACTGTATTAATTATGAGAGTAGAGATGCTTAAAGGAATTAATTTCAACTCTGTTTAAATATCTATGGTACCATCGTATTCAGCGACCCCGCGATTCCTTATAAAGACGTTAACATTGTGGCGATTTGACAACATGATAAGCGGGTTTTAGGCATATTTTCACTTCACATGCGCGGAAACAGCTACTTAAGAGCTACTGGTAAAAAATCGGACCCTGCCATTCGCTCCGGCGACGTCGATTTCCTATAATAGCGGAATAACTCCTCTATCAGTGTACATTTTCGCAGTGATTTGGAGATTTTTTAGTGCGCATACGCAGAAATAGTGTGAATTCTGCTTCCGGTTTAAATTCTGTCGTCCCGGTCGTGTTCAGTGGCCACGATATTCTATAAGGGGGACAAGATTTTGGTGCTATGGTAGGTGGTTAAGAGATTTTTAGTCATATTTTCACTGCGCATGCGCAGAAACGGCTATTTAGAAGCTTCCGGTCAAAAATCTGACTCCGCCATTCGCTCCGGCGACCTCGATTTCCTATAAGACGGGTATATTTCCACTATCCGATAACGTTTACGGCATATATTTGATGTTTTGTGCACAATTTCATTTGACCTTGTGACCTTGACCTTCGACCTTTTGACCTTGGCGGTGTCTGATGAATTAAGACCTTGACAAATCAAACACTGTTGTGCGTGCCATTTCGACGGACATCATTTTCCAGACGATCGTTCAGCACTGCCGCACCTCTGACTTGGAACTCACTGACACCTGCCGTATTAAACTGCGACTCTCTCTACTTTCAAATCCAGACTTAAAACTCATCTGTTTTCTACCGGTTTCTATTCGACCTACCTGTTCTGCCAGCACATCTGTAGCCGCCTAACGGCATTATGGCGCTATATAAATTTCGTATTATTATTATTATTATTATTATTATTATTAACACATATACCAATTTTAGCACCCTACGGTTATCCATTCCTGAGTTATGTGTGACTCAATCTGATCACATTACCATCACCTGGAACGGTCACTGCGCATGCGCCGTGTCACGTGACCTATCACCGGGGGACAAAAATGATCCACATTTTTGAAATCCATGACCCCAATTTACCTATTCACTTTGTCACTTTCAAGGAGCTACGACGAAGATTGAGCTATGTAATATGCGAAAAATATCGTTTTCCCATTGCGAAGGCTACAAAGTTTAGTGCGCATGCGCAATATCACGTGACCTGTGCAAGTGTGCATAGGGGTCCCCCAAAACCATACGTAACAATTTTTTTGACCCCGACTTATCTATTCACTATAAAATTTTTATGGGGCTACGATGACGATTAAGGGTAATTTATATTGGAGAATCTCCATGTTAAAGCGATTTTCGGCCGCAAAAAAACTGTGCAGTCAAAATCGTTTCCAAAATGGCGGTTTTTCGGAAATTTAAGGGTCTACATATTAATTGTGGTCATGGGGACCCTCAAAAGGCACATATCCTTGGCCGGCGGAACCACGTCTTTTGGCGTATTTTTCGTAAAAATCCGTTTAGGCGAGTTGCAAGAACCCAAAAAGCGTGAAATACGTCACCCCAGATGGTACGGAAAATCACGTATATGGGGAGCAAAAACCCCTAAAGGGAGCGCGATAAAATTTGGTATGCCGAGTGATGTCCAATACTTTGTCACCCACACCAATTTTGGTGAAGATTGGTCAAAAGGTTTTAGCGTGGCGAGGGGTCGAATTTTGGCCTTTTCCATTGACTTGCTTCGTCGCCTTTAAAACACTCTCGCACTACCGTGCGAGTGTGTGATGTATGTATGTATGTATTTATTGGGCGCGCACTGTCGTACTGTATTAGTACTGTTAATGCTATTAACTAAACGGCGGCAGCTGGCGACGGTGGCAGTTTGACGTCACAGTTGGGAAAATGTGATGACATGACGTCGTTGCAAGCAACGGCGTCAGCACGTGATGGTTCTGTGTATACAGGGTGGCCCAAAAAGTAAGCCACTATCAGTAATCACCATTAAATCGTATTAAAACCCGCCATTATGGCTAGATTTCTCATCACTTTCGACTATAAAATGAGCACAAGGATATAATAAGTCTGTATTAAATATTCTATGTGTGACCTAATTTGTGACGTCATCACTTGCTGTGTTTGAAGCTGCGATATGGATAAAATCAACGCATCTGATA
>Ga0056116_1000486_pt1 | contig 13612 bp, 13 predicted proteins | sample WorMetOlspDAHAB2_FD_67352 | JGI IMG/M metagenome (GOLD analysis project Ga0056116, IMG submission 67352) | Marine gutless worms symbiont microbial communities from Max Planck institute for Marine Microbiology, Germany - Olavius sp. DAHAB.2 ...
GCGTAAATTAGTATACGACAAATTCCAGATTGTTGTACATGCAAGTTTGTGTTAGGCGTATGGATTCTTAATTGTGCTTGCTTTCTGTATATATCTCTGTTTAATGTCTGTCTATCTTGCATTGTATTTCGTGTATCTACCTTCGTGGTTAATAAAGATCTCCATAATGCACTATATTATAACCATCATCACCACCCTCGTTTATATCTCCATTCAGACATGGCAGCAGGATTACTGTAAAAAGTTATAAATGTGTCTGCGTTAGATGTTGGTAAAGGGTCACATGGAAACGATCAGTTGTCGATACTTTTACCAACGAGCCTGCTGTCAATTCTGGCACCATTTGACAGCGTTGCCACATGTAGATCGTCTATTCTAAATCGCAAGGGACGTACATACCGGTCGATATGTTATGACACTGAAGAATGGTTGGAACAATCCACTGTCGACTGGACGAGCACGTCATCACAACACCGCGATCATCCGTCGTCGAACTCTGGTCGCAGCTCAGTCTGCACTTTGCTCCTACCGACTGAGGGACAAAGGAACACTGTTCTGGGTCGACCACTGCCGCTGCCGGGACGATCACGGGCGAACATTGCGATGAAATTGTCGGCGGCTTTACCGTCATCGCTTGAACAGGCAACACACATTATCACCGATGTGCCTGAAATTAATTCTGATTTAATTCGATTTCTACCGTGCAACGCAAAAGTCAGAAAATGGCCGAATTTTGCGTTGTACGGTAGAAATCGAATCAAATCAGAATTAATTTCAGGTATTAGGCCCATAGTCACACGCTATACAATAGAAAAAGATATAAAAAATACACGATATTATTATTACTTATCTATCTTCAGTGCTTTGACACTGTTGATGACACTTGTATTTTATCAACATTTTTAGGTTTGTGAAGGCAAATAAGATTTATATAATGTTTCTAGTAGGTTTTAGGTAGTAGGTTTTTCTACAGTGCAATGCAAAAGGTAGTAGTAGGTGACTAGGTGACTGAATGACTTGGCCTAATCTATTAGTGAGAAGGAAAAAATGCAAGCTAAATAAGAGCCGAAATAAATTACCGCAGATCTTTCCAACTACATCGTACATAATCATCGAAATGAAGTTAGTTGCCACAGTACTGATCGATATCCGCTAAACTTTCCAGCTAAAAGTGTATATGGGTTCCTATGACATTAATCTCTACGATTTGCCATCGCCATCTAACACGAAGTGTAACAGTGGACGCCTATCAAGTGTGAAACTGCACTTATCGAAATATGGTTTGTGGAGAACGTTAACGTTAGATTTTTAGACAAATGTATTTTTGCCTTAAGCTGCCTTACAACATGGTGTCAACACACCCCATGTATGCCTACACGAAACTTAGCAAGTCCAGTACTCTACAAAAAATAAACTGCCACAACAGCATATTACGGTATTGCGTGCGCTATCTAAAATTTGTCATAAAATGAAATGTTATCAGTTGTTAGAAAATATGGTGTAAATTGTTTTAGCGTGCCTGCTGCTGGAACAAAGTTGGATATACTGCAGGCAAGTCTTTTGTAGACACGTGTATATAATTACTTGTAATTTGGTTTAATGTTCGCTTAAGCAGTTTTTTATGTATATCTACAGTGTTTTAACTTTGATTGTGTATTTTAACGTTTTTAGTCTGTGTACATGTAGGCCTATTGTTACATAGTGGCAGCCTATTGGCGTAATAACCGGTAATAATAATGCACGCAGCATATGCAGTACAGACACCAAGAGGGACCAACCAGCGACGCAAAGTGGCGGCGTTCCAGACCAAGACAGTTTTCTGGTGCACGTTCTCGACGCGCTGCCGCCAACCTGAATGTATCCATCAGCACAGCGTTGACGACACGTGATGCCGACAGCAGCGATCGGCGGACATCCTGGCTCGGTGAGAACGTGTTCGCCGTTCACGAGCAGTGAACAAGTCTCGTCTATACGCATACAACTACAAGTACACGAACGAGTGCAGGTGACGACTCAACGCGAGAAGTCCAAAACGAAAGCCACTGCCGAATTATACTGTGAGTCAAAAAAAACAAGACACCCTACTCATGTCGATAACTTCGCGAAATAATAATGGATTTTCAAAATGCTTTCACTGCTAGACTCAGCACAACATTTGCTACATCCCACCAAACCTTAAAGACGTTGCTACACTACCTTGCAAAACCGTAATGTGTCAAAAATTGCATAAATTCATTAATCAGTACTGAAGAACGTTGTTTTGAAGATATTTTTTGCGGATTTACTTGCATAATTTCTTCGGTTCGTCAAATTAAAGTGTCAATAAAGCATTGTATAATACCATTTTGTATTAAATACTCTGTACGTGACGTAAGTTATGACGTCCATTACTGTGTATGAGCTACAAAGCTGCGATATGCGTAAAAGAAAGCAAGTGACGTTAGCGGTCCCTCGTGTAACAATTAACCTTAGCAAGCTATGAATTCCAATCCATACATTCTGTCAGATGTAAATTCGTGAAAAATTTCTTTAATCGCCATCTTTTCTCTTTTTTCGCATTTTCAGTTACAATCTTATTGTGTAGGGCCTACGCATATTTTAACTATGCCGCAACTTCAAGCACAGAAATTGATGACGTCACAAAGTTGGTCATGTATTGAATATTTAATACCAACTTATAGTACTCTGGTTCTTATTTTACACACATTTTGAGCGAAAATTTCAATTTTTTAATGAGTTTTAATAAGACTGTATTGATGAACACAATACTTTACGTGAATTTATGCGATTTTTGAAACACTACAGTTTCACACGGTAGTCCAGCAACGTCTCTCAGGTATGGTGGCATATGTAATGATGATTTTGTAGCAAATGGTGTGTCGAGTCTAACAATGCAAGAATTTTGAAAATCGATTAATATTTTGCGAAGTTATTGACATGAGTAATGGTGTCTTGTTTTTTGACTTACAGTGTATAAACGAATCACGTTAAAAATAATTCACACCGTATTTACCTAACGCAGTGGTCGGCAGCATGATATGATCGCACGCGACTATGTGCAGTTGAGGTTTTCTTCTTCGCTAAAGTCGAAAAATTAACTTGGAGGTTTTTCAAGTCAAGTCAAGTCAACTGGCAAGCTTATAACTCAGTTATAACAAATTCAACAGGTCGAAAAGGTCAAGGTAGCATATTGGACACGCAAGATGACATACGTTCAGATCAGACAAAGAAAGAAAGGTTTATTCGGCAACTGTGGAAACACAGCAAGACGGTTACCAGAAGACTCGCAGGTCATCTATGCTGGTCGACCGTCGCCCACATAAAGAAGCAGTTACAGCAACGTGCATAACAAGCTAAGAATGACGGTCAAGTTTGCTCAAGTTCATTCAAGATACATATTTATCGAACATTTTCAAAGCTAAAGATCAAGGTGATAAGGTCAGAGAAATACCGTTGTCGGTCCGCATGTGCCACGCTGATTCACAGACAATAAAGAAAATGCTGTAAGCGAAGATAATTAACTGAACAGGTTGTACGTAATAAGTGACAGGTGCAAAGCCACCCTCGCTAAAACACTACTGGCGCAAATTCTGTCCGCCCAAGTTAGTTACTGACAAAAAATTTAAATATCCTGTCGAATTCTTTTGCGCGTCCAATCGTGTTTACTGCCAACAAATCCTTACTCGTTTTGCATATATGTGTCGCCTTTATAACGATAGTACACGTACCAAATTAATTGAGCACTTCGCCCATACGTTAACGATTGTTTTGGCGTCAAGCGCAACAGAACAGCAGTAAACTGGCTGCGTGACCTTTGCACAACTCGTCTGGGTTTCTGCTCCACTGCAGATTGTGCTGGCACACGACCGGATCTTTGGTCACTGGTCCGTAGCCGCGATGACACGTGAACGGACATGCTGTGCCGACGGCGCGACTGCATTCAGCGTGGAATCGACCGTTCGCGACGTCTCCACTACATGCAGATACTTTTACCGCGCGCGCACACACACGCACACACTAGACCGCACATGCTCGTTTTGTACTCTGAACTCAAACTTAACCGCTCAAATATATCTAACATCGCCTGTTCCACCACAGACTGTCTGTATGCCATTAAAATCAATTATATACCGGTTTTCTTGTTGTTTGTTTATGTTTTAAACACAACGTCTTGTTTTTTTTCTGGCAGACCAAGTTGGTTAAATTACCGGACAGCTTTATGGCGTATTCTATGCATTGCGAGTTGTGTTTCATTTCCTATAGGGGCCTAATTGAATACTACGCTCTCGTGTACGATACCTGGCGAATAAATTAGATTGGATAGATTAATGCAATACAACAACAACAAACGGAAATATAACTGAGTCCAGTTGAACAAATCTGCTCTGCAACAGTGAACGTCGAGATATTAAACAGAAAGTTGTTCATAAATGTTCGGATATTTCCCACCGTGCAGCAATAAAAATTGGTGCCGATTAACTGCTTTCATTTACTGAACCTGTGTGTATGTGTCTGATAGTGACCTTACCTTTTACCATATAGCACACAAGTGGAATGACTGAATATTATGCACAACATATACAAGGCAAAGAAACGAGACAGAATTGCGAAAAGTTCTTTACTCGAGAGGCAGTTACTTCCATCCGCTGGCTGCACTGACAGTCTGTTGGATGTATCTGGGCAGGCACACACGTGCGTGCCTTCTGGTGTTGGAATGCAAAAATGACTACAGCCGCCATTGTTCACAGAGCACGCATTCTTAATACCTACAACGACACCACATTATATTATATGGAAATGTTCCTATACGTCACTCCTTTACTAACAAAACAAAACAGACAGTCAAAAAGCTATATTGACCTTTCTATTCCCCAGTAATATTACCAACCCGTTTAGGCAGACATCGGCAAAATAGTCCTTCGTTCCTTCGTGTTCCATTAATACTAGGAATTTGTTACTGAAACCGGCTCTTAGAAGGGTTGACTAAAAATGAAAATGCATTCAAGGGGCCGTCAAATTTCAGGGGTGGAAAATGAAAACAGACACCTTTGCAGAAATTCCTATGCACAGAAGTAGAATAGGAAGACGCGGAAAAAGTTTTCTCGTCACAGCCGTTTTGTCGTAAAAAAGACAGCGTTCGTATACATAAAGTACCACGTGCTGCAGTTCGGTTGAAGTATTTGACATCGTTGAGACCACGGAAGACTCCACTGAGCAGTTGTTCTAGTCCGCCTGTGCCGTCGCGTCGCGCTCTGAACAGGCCCCGCGCTGCCCAGTCTGTCCAGTAGACGAACGCGCCGTGCAAGGCGATTCCAAATGGATCGGCGTCAGGCGATCCGGCGAACAGTGTCTTACGCCGTCCACCGTCCAAGTCCGCTGACTCGATTCGCTCCGTGTGACCGTCGCACCAGTACATCCGCTTCTCTGTCCACAAGTTCAGCGGTCATCAGCACAACCGCGTGTACAACGAGTAGCCTACCAAATGATGGTATCGGACACCACCTTACTGCCCCGGCTTAGCACGTTTGGGCGCCCGGCATTTTCGGTCGCCGGTCCTACTTCGTGGACTCTTTACTGGATCGTCTCCGTGATCCAACACTGACTTCTGGCCGTTTTAGAAACTATGCAACACGGAATTACATGCGAGTTATTGAACATTATTAAAAAGCGCAGCACAGATGCTTCATGATTCTGCGCTATATACATTCACGATTGATATTGACATTGACTTTGGAGTGGTGCGACAACGTTGACGATGAGGTTCCAGGCAGATCTGTACGTTACGACTGTGTGTCACATACAGAAGGCGTCATTGTTTTTCTACGACAGGCCAGACTATTAATTCGATTCAAACACTTCAACATTTTAAAAAATCGTAAAACTTTTACGCATACGATCTGACGTTCAACCGCAGATCAGCAAGCACTTTAGCTAGAGTGCTCCGAAGACAGAGGCGTGGGGAGTTTCATCATCAGCTATAATTTACCGTCAAAGTCGACGGTAAGACCGCTCGGCCAACTCGTATTCACACTGATCAATGTCAGACAATTCGTTCCGTCCATATTGCATCGATCAATGCGACCTCGACCGGCATTACGAACCGGAAAGTACATATACCTACAAAACAAAATGTTACAACGACAAAATATTTCTACCTGAGTATGACCAGTATACTGGTATATTTATTTAAGATACATATAAACAAAAGTAAAAGTAACTTTCTAACTTTGAAGGTTAATAGTTTCTCATGCTACATAAAAAGCTACATATTTAGTCTATGAATATAATCTTAAGGCTCATTGTCCTCACTGTACCATTCTACAACATAAATGGCGCCCAATTTTTACTTCTTTTGCTTCACATCGGACGTCATCAGCGACACTGTCGATCTTTAAACATAAACTTAAAACTTACCTTTTTTTCACTATCATTTCCCGCCATGTAATTTCTCCCCATTTTCCCCCATATTGATGTACAGTGACTGCAATGCTTTTGCATTTGTTCACTTGAATTTTTGATTGATTGATTGATTGATTGATATTGCAGCACATGGATATTGATTAACTAATTTAATGTCGCGTCGCAACTGGCAAACTGTTTGTCTGTCATGGCATCGGCGGTGCTGCCTGAAACATAGATATGTACATACGTACCCACTGCGTTCGTCAACGACAATGGCTCTCGGACTGGACAAGTTCTGGTTCCTCAGCACTTTTCGACTCTTTCCTTCCAGACTCATCATGACTATCTGGTTTTGGTGTGAATCCGTGTAATACAGCGCTCTCGATTGCGATGCCAACGCCAGACCGTCAACGCGCGAACCTACCAGTAACAGTGTCGTCATTATACCAACTCGTACTGCAAAAAAGAGCGACAATTTACTGTACCCGGACAGTAGCTTACTACTTAGCCTATAACACAGAGTGGTCCAAAAACAATAAGGCTACAACCGAATTATCAGCAAATCATATTTAATCATATTAAAACCTGCCAACGAGATTACATTTTTCGTCAGTTGTCAAAGTAAAGTGTCGATGAAGCACTATAATATTATCGGCTATAGTAGATGTTCTTCTTTGGTGTAACATGTGACGCCAATTACTGTATGTGATCTGCGAAGATGCGACATAGGTAAAGTAAAGGTACGGTAGCCTATATGAATTGCGATCCCTCTTGCATCAGTTAGCTATAACCAAGCTATGGAGTCTACAAGTAAACTCTATAGATTACCCTTTTCATGGGAGTTCGCGTTAATTTGTACACAAAATGTATATTAAAATAACTGACAAAGTGCAGTCGTTCTCTTTGTGACTCAGTACAGAAGCGCAGGTCAACGGTAAACAAACCGAGCTCTGCGGGTTTGATGATCTCCTGGCTGGATCCGTTGAGAAAGGCTCTCTTGATGACACTACTCTCGAAGTCCGTCCAGTAGACGCGGTCGTCAACGAAGTCGTAGTCGACGCCGATCGGGCGATCGAAAGGTGACGTTTTGATCGCCGACACACTCTGAAGATCGGAGTCTAGTTGATAAACTTCGTTGCGATAGTCGTCAGCGACCAGGAAGAAGTTGTCGCGTCGCAGATTCGCTGTCCAGTCAACATCGTAACACTCAGCATCGGGCCGGATAAGTTCAAGGCTAAGGAGGCTGCATCCCCGATTTTTAGGGACCCCCAAATTAGCAATTTTTACCAGTGACCAAGACAGTCTGTAAATGGACAAAAAGGAAGCAATAGAGCACTCCGAGATTTCTGAATAATATGGCGGCAGGTTCGGATGGGATGTTGTTCCAATGCCCCGATGCCCCGGCGAAGCGTACAGGAACGATGACAAAGAACAGAACTCGGGCCCCAAAAATATTCTAGCATTGGAACCCTAGCATTGGGACTTTTTAGTTTATATAACGTTTATTCACCACAAAGGTAGACATCAAATATATAAAGAGAATACAGGCAATATTTACAATAAGTACTAGGCTTAGCAGCCACAAACCAGCACACCAAGAAACTGCCTGACAAATGCATTTCGATATAATCACCAGTAATGGAATGTAACCTTGTTAAGTGGCACAATCGACTGCCGCTATTTATTGATAAGTAAGTAAGTAAGTAATAAGTAAGTAAATAAATAAAAAAGATCAATTATAGTGTCCGAGATGATAAAGTCACTGCGCCGGCACTGCAGGAGATTGGAGGAAGGAACGAGTAAAGAAATAAGTATTCAGTCGTTTTCTAAAAACGTCAGTGACGGCGCCGATGTAACGTTCTGCGGCAGATTGTTCCACAGTCGGGAAGCGGCCACCGGAAAAGCTCGATCACCGGTGGTTGAAAGACGGGTACGTCGGACAACAAGCGATGATGTCGAAGCAAAGTGGAGACGCCGACGGGCCTCGATGACATCAGCCGACTGGTGATATTCGTCAGCGAGGTACGACGGAGCCATCCGGTGCCGACATCTGTACACCAGAATTTTGTTGTGCTATCGCAAATGAATACCCCAGTACCGGTAAGTTTCGAAATTACGTAATGGAGTCATCGTATAGCGTCGTATGATTCGCCGTCGCATTAGTGCCACAACTAACCGGAAGTACACGTTCTGCCATCGGCGTTGAGCGAGAAGCCGTCTGAGCATGCGCAGACGCAACTTCCGTCTACCGTAGACGTCATCAGCTGTTCACAGGCACCGCCCACCGTCAAGTCGTCACAGTACACTCCTACAAACAGTATTTTATACAGACTTCGTACGCCCGCCTTTTTCTTCTCGAACTTCTCGACAAATTACGCCATTGTAAACAAACGCTATCACATTCTCGCCGTGTTTTCGTTTTATCTCCCGCTCGTCGACTTTAAGAAAATCGATTTATAAAAATGAGTTACTGTGGTGCGAGCCGTACTATGGGGTAAACTGTCGCGAGCATCCATTGACATTGGCCGGAAAGCGAATGGCGAAAGATGAAATATCGAAAAAACAGAATATGAATACAACAGAATATAATTTTTTAAAAACTTTACGCCCATACTTACACAGCTCAGAATGTTTTAAGATAACGCCAAAAGCATGACCACTCCGATGCTTAATAGCATTATACTTTTAACAATTTATTGCTTTCTTTCCTTTACCTTGTTCATGGTCAGTTTTCATGAGATTGATATTTTATATCACAACAGACCATTTTGTCCTTAAGTGCTTTGACACTGTTGGTTAGGCTATGATAGCCTGTAAAATTTCCCCGAAATTATGTGTCGGATGGGACATTAAACTTTACTCATTCACTTCGATCCAAGATAGCGCTGGAACTGTTGGGTACCGGGCGACGTAACTTGTAAGGCATACAGGCAAACTTAAAGAGGCGATGACATGTGACATTGCTGACAACTGACTGTTGTAGAGCGGTTGTTGTGAGTCGGCGTAGGCAATGACGTCAGACGGGCGGCCACGTGACTGATGACGTAAACCACCGACATCGACTTCCTTTTCTGCTTTCTTCTCATAGACGTGCAGCACGCTCACGTTGCCGGTCTCGAACGTCGTGTATAGCAGAAACTCCTGCGAACACAGTGCCATCCACAGTGCACTATCAAAAGAACAATCGATCCATCGATCCATCAATCAATCAATCAATCAATCAATCAATCAATCAATCAATCAATCAATCAATCAATCAATCAATCAATCAATCAATCAATCAGTGCATTTTTAACATGGCGTCCTAAATATCTTTGTCCCTGGTCGCATCTCATAACAAGCAGTTGCAACGGCTTCCGGGCTATGCGTTCGCGACGATCAAAGCCACAAAGGTCCACTAATAACATAACGATCGCTAAAAAAGAAAGTTTTGAGATGACTCCGGAACGACTCAACGAATGACGCACAAACGACATTGTCAGGCAGTGCATTCCATATCATAACGGCGGCAACTGGCGACAACAATGCAAGTCCTGACCAGTTTGTTAAGACCGCTATTGACGAATATTTTATTACTGCCATTCCAACGCATTACAACGATGCAGGACAGATTATAAAATCACTGTTTGTCCCTGTGTCTGGCGTGTGAATAACGTGCTTAACTTCGTTGCCACGACAAGAAAATTCGAAAATTTAAAACAAAATCAACAACTCGATTTACCTATAGCAGATGTAACAATACGGATTTCGTGTAAAATAAGAGTTGCGGGGGACGACACCAGCAGTTTTTGATGCGAATTTCTATTTAAGGATAATGTTATCGATCTGTAGGCTTTTTATAAGTTCGCATAGCAAATGTAGTAGTGTATCGTTACTTGCCTTGTAGCTGGCGACATCCGAAATCAGTTTTGACGGCGACAGTGGAATTGCTTCAACGCGATGCTGCATTGATTGCAGCGAAATCGACTCAACCGTGTTCCGAGACTTATCTGTCCAGTACAACCTGCACGAATCGGAAACGCTTCAATCTTAACAGCGTTTGGGAATAAGGGCAACATGTTTCACTAATGACAAACTCTTCGGTTCTGCGAGTGCACGTTTAAATAAGTTGTACCAAATTTTAAAATTTTGCTGAACTTTTCGACATCCCTGTCATAACTTTGATCACGGTTATTGTAGTCAGTAAACCGGTCTGCCGCTGCAAGTATCTTTATATTGTACGCGTGCACCGCGGTTTTCACATGTTACTACCAACATCTCAATGAATAAAATCTATATGCACTATCAGAAAAAAAGACCAGAAAAGAGAAAACGAATTTACACCCAAAAAACGCAATCACGACGCAACAATTTCGCCATTCGCAGTACATTATTTGCAACACATAGGCCTACAGCTAGTGCGCTTAACCAACGCCGGTGTTGACACCGGCAATCAGTTGCCAATCACATGGCACGGCACAACAAGGTTTCAGACGTTTCAGTATTTGGCTAAAACTTTCATCCTGACAGCAGTCACGTCACTCACGAAGTAAATGAACAAAATTTTTCGAATAAGGCGTCATACCGATCTTCCTTTAGATCGAACTCGATGCCAAGTCCAGTGGGTCGAACAACATCGCCATACAACGTGCTGATTTTGGATCCGTCCAGATTCGCTTGAGCAATACGAGCTTTACCGTTGCCGCTTGATCCATCCTCTGTCCAGTATAACTTTCTAAACGATTTTTACATACTGCAGTGTTCGGTACATGAAGACTGAATATTACTCTATTGTAAGTAAGTAAGATAAAGTTGGAAGGTAAGTACGTATATGACTTTTTATAGAGCCATGATATGTTGAGAATCAGAGCACTTTGCGAATGGGTCGCTATGGGGCAGAAAAAATCACGCTTAAAGTAATCAGCCTAACTATGACGTCAAAAAGCAGAAACTGAGTTGCAGTCACGATCAGAAGATGGTAAAATTATTGAGGCGTAAATTCGGAAGCCTCCTGAACCGAAATTTTGTGGCGTAGCACCGAGAGTTACATAGTAAAAGACCTTGTACAGTGATGCAAAAGGTCGGCAATGTACCGGCATGTTGAGTGACATTTCATCGCGTTGGACCAAGTCGCAGTGTATTGCGTGCTGATATGGTCCATGCGGCCAGCCATTCGTTAGCAACCGATATAGTAAACTCTGTTGGAGTTTTATCTTATTATTGAACTTGTCGAAGAGGTTGACATCGATCACAAAGAATTTATTGCTGAACTTCATACAATTAGCTCGCCAAAGATCACACGAGTTAACCACACACTAAGATGGTACCACGCCGCGCCCAATCACTGAAATGCGTGCATCCAAATGTGTTAACTGACAGTTGCTCAAAAGCAGGGTGCGTTGTTCGGGTGGCCGCATTTCCCACCATTCGCCGATCCATTTTTTTGCAAGTTCACAGGATGAAAATGAACGTTAGGTGCAACGTTACTGTGAGACAATCGTACTTTCTGACGTGGTCGATGACAATGTTGCACGGTCCGCTCAAGTTGCGCGCAATGACCTTCTGAAAGAGGCCGTCAGCACGCGACATCCAGATCTGGTTGAGGTCGAAATCGGTCCAGTATAGATTATCAGCCAACCAATCCACTGCAATGCCTGTCAAACGATAGCAAGCCAACGAGCGTAACAGAACAGAGTCAACTTGAGATACAGCGTTCTGATTGCTCGAGAAAGCAAAATCATGTCCTCATTAAAATTATTCTTTCCCGTTAGCAAACGGCGTTAGCAAACGACGGGCCTGCAGATAGGCAATATTTCCTAATTTATTCATATATGCAAATCGTAGATTAAGATGTTACATAAAGCTTTCTATTCATTGCATGTTATATATTCTATGTGTTGTTTAGTTCGTAAAAGATGTCGAAAACTTGTCGGTTATGATAAATTGTAGGATATATGACAAAAAGCCTACAATTTACCATAATCGACCAGTTTTCGACACCTTTACGAATTAGACAACATGTAAAATATTTAGCATGCAATAAACATGCATATTGCACTGCTAAGAGTTTGTAGTGCCAAATATAGACATCAATCCCTACAGTGGATGATAATTCTGACCCGTATCAATCAGTTCTTTCAGGGAGAGGTTCTTGGATTTCAGGTTCTGCCGAATACTCGTCTGCCACATTATACATGCACATCTCAGTGGTCTCCTCCAGTTGTTCTGCTGGAGGCATAAAGGGAAAGGGAATTGAAGCTGTTTAATATTTTCTTGGCATACGCTTCTTCTGGAATTCATGCAAAGAAGCTGATACAGAAAGCTACATTTAACATATTTATCTATTAATGGATATATGAATAAATTAAGAAATCGGTCTATTAACTTAATCAACCGAGCCAAAGAGATTCGTTCGTCCGAGATGGACAGTTTCGAAACGGTGGAACTCGAGAGCAAACCTTTGACGACGCCGACTCCATGAACAACCGCCGAGTTGTTTCGTTTGTTGACCAGATGAGCTCGACGTATCGTCTGCACGCGAAACGACGTCTCGCTGAAGTACACCTCGCCTCGTCGGTAGTTGAAGTCGAGCGCCGGGAACTCGTAGCGAACGAGACCGCCGCCGACGCCGACCGCCAGGCCGCCGAAGAAGCACAGTTTGCTGGAGTCGGCCACAGGCGGTCGCTGGGCGTCGACGGCGCGAACGGCACAGATCTCGTGACCGACCGAGTAGATGTACACCGGACCGTGAAGCAGCCGGTCATCCTCTGACATCCGCCAGCCATGAAACAACACCCAACGACACCGATCAATCAGTGAATCATATCGAATTTTCTATAGCGCCAATATGTCGCAAGCGAATCGGAGGCGCATGACGGCAGAGAATAGTCAGAGTGCTCAGTGTATGCGATGTCGAACAGTTCGGCCTTCAGTGCATGTAAGTAAGTAAGTGCAAATATTTCTACACGGTGCAGTGAGTGAGTGAGTAGAGTTTAACGCCCCACCCGACACAATATACACTATGTTTCAAAAAAGCGGGCACCCTTTTTGTTTTTGCTATAACTTTGTCAGTCGTGGTCAGATTTTAGTAATTTTTGGCAGTTTGGTAGCCAAAGAAATTTGCAACCGAACATTGCTTACTAACTTAAAAGAAATTGCCGGCGCATTACGTTAGGTCGAGAACCAGCTTAGGCATTGCAAGATAGCAGACGACGCTTAAAGTGTAAATATG
>Ga0056116_1000487_pt1 | contig 13592 bp, 15 predicted proteins | sample WorMetOlspDAHAB2_FD_67352 | JGI IMG/M metagenome (GOLD analysis project Ga0056116, IMG submission 67352) | Marine gutless worms symbiont microbial communities from Max Planck institute for Marine Microbiology, Germany - Olavius sp. DAHAB.2 ...
GTCTAAAAAACCAGAAATGGTAGATATAACCCTCAAGCTATGGTGCGCTCTTACAAATCAAGATATATACACACTGTTTCAGAAAAGGGCTTTATCTATCTTTACGTAAACACTCTCTAAAAAAATTATAAGGAGATAAATTTATGGCTTCAGTAGCTACTACAGAAAACAGACCAGTCTTACAGAATGAACAAGACATACAACGTGTTGTCCAAAACATACAAATCGTTATGAATAATCTATTCGCTGTGCTTCTACGAGCTCTTCATGATTCTCAAATTCAAGTTAAACGTGATACTTTCGAAACACAACAAGAGTCGGGAAAAGCGAGCAAGATTCTTGCTAATGATCATGCAAAATCTAAAGAAGATCTTGACAAAATACAAAGGTTCGGCTCTCTTATAGGTGGATTGTGCATGATACTACCTATGGTAGTACAAACGGTTCCTACAGATCTAACGCATCAACACGACGCTCTAAAAAATGCCCTTCCCTTTTTGCAGGGCATCTTGGACAAAATAGATCCAGCTACATTTGGAGAGACTATCAAAAAAGGTGGTAACTGGATTGCTCAATCTGGCGGCAAGATGGCGGAAAATGTAAATTCAGTACGTGCGCAAACAGTACAAATGGAAAATCAATCTTCAGTTGCTAAAGACACACATGCAGTTGAACAAATGCGCACACGTCAACAAACTAACCAAGAATCCGATCGCTCTCTTTCCGAAGCAGAATTTAGTACTAGGCAAAACGCACTCAAAGCAATAGAAAGAGCGCAACCAAAAAGTTCCGAATAATTAAAATAACGTTTTTAAAAATTAAAGGCCTCTAACATCTAATAGATATTGGGGCCTTTTATATCAGCAACTATTCAAGGAGGGTAATAGCTTGGGTTATCCTTGAATGGCTTGTGCAAGAGCTTCCCAAATTCTTATGTGCTATAGAAATAGCAGAAATTCCCACTAAAGGTTTTTCCTTTTGCTTTGAAATATAAGTTAATCATTACAGCCAACCAAACGGCATATAAGGAGTTGCAAAAAATGCGAAAGCTACAATCTACTGCACAACATCAGTAACTAACTAATTATAAACACGTTAACAAAACATCATTTTTCTAGCAAAAGGGCTTGTGTTGTGAATTAATAAACCCTTTGGACAAGGGGTGTCGTTGAATTTGGATTAAAAAGTTTTACCAAACTCTCCGTTTGCTACAAAAGAAGCTGGACAAAGAGTAGTGTAATGCGTATTTTCATTCTATTATTTAGCATGAAAAGGAGCTTAGCATCTTCATTGCTTAATTGTATGTGCAATAGACAACCTGTTATGAAATGGTATAGGGCATGCTGAAATATTTTAAGAGAGCTCTTTGTGAATGCTGGGAAAAAAGAATATCCCTATCTTTTTATACGGTATGTATTCTTTTATTGTTTTCTTTTACCTTTCATTTACATAGCGCACCAATCCATCTATTTTTGAAAGGATATTTGAGCCATGAGATCATTGCAGCCGCTGAACAAAAACTTCAAGAAGGAAAAAAAGCGGGAAAAGAGGAAATTATTATCCAAATCAATTCCTCTTCAGGGGAGATCCATGAAGTTTTAAATCTGGTACATGAGTTGTATCAAATGAAGACACAAGGTAGTCATCATGTTGTTGTCTACATCCAAGGAAAGGCCGTAGGTCCTGCAGCGATTTTGCCCTTTTTAGCAGATAAACTCATTGTAACACCTCTTGTATCATGGGGAGATATTTTCTATGGTGTAAGAGAACACATGAATCATAGTGTCATGCAAAATAATGTCACATCTTTGATTCATACACAATCTAAATCTTCCTTTACCTTAACCCAACTTGTATATGCCATGACAGACCCCTATTATAGGTTGGTCTACGAAGGAAGATATGCAAGGATTGAAAAAAAAGATGATCGCCGTTTCGACCCTCTTGTACTCAATTTACAAGGAATAGAATCGCTTGGACTAGTAGATCAGGTGCTATCAGACGAAGATTTTCAAAAAAAATATATATCAGAAAAGTCGAAATCGACTCAAATGATTAAAATTACAAGAACAGATGAGATCGATCAACGCTTGCGACAATCTATTTCTTACCATGAAAAAGCAAACAATTTTGTTGGATATATTCATATCGGCATAGACCGTCCAATTGATCAATCGACCTATATTTATGTTAAATTTGCTTTAAAAGAATTTATTAAAAAAGAAGTGTGCCTTATCGTGCTCGATTTAAATACCCCTGGGGGAGAAGTTCTATCAGCTTTAAAAATTGTTGATCTATTACAAAAAATAGATGTTCAGCACCATATTCCCGTTATTGCTTTTATAGATGATTGGGCTGTATCGGCTGGAGCTATGCTTGCCTACTCCTGTCGTTTTATTGGAATAGGGCCCAACTCCCTTATGGGGGCTGCTGAACCTGTTCAAATGGAAAGAAATGGACAAATGACCTCTTCTACAGAAAAGGTAAACTCAGCTCTTCGTGCACAGTTTGCCAATCTTGCAACGTTTTATAACAGAAATCCCCTTATTGCAGAGGCTATGGTAGATAAAGATAGCATTTTAGTGCTCCGAAACCATAAAATAATACAATTACATTCTAAAGATGAGATCTATACATCTGATCCTAACCCCGATACGATTATTACAGAGAAGGGAAAGCTTCTTACTTTAAACGCCAAGCAATTGATAGAGTATGGGGTAGCTGATTTTGAAATTCCTTCGACAGCTCTTCCCGAAATTAATACCAGGGAAAGGGAAGAGGGAATGTGGCCTGCAAAGAAAATTGCACTATTTCAGCAGTCCTATTTATCACAGATTCCTTATGCTATAGTCATCGATTATCGAGATTGGCGTATTACATTTTTTTCTATTCTTTCCCATCCTATCATTACTGCGCTATTGCTCATCGGGCTTATCGTTGGACTATATATTGAAGTGAATACTCCTGGATTTGGGATCTTTGGCTCCATTGGAATTGGATGTTTAACCCTTATCATACTTACTAGCTTTGCAAGTCAGGCTATTAACTGGATTGAAATCATAATTTTATGTATGGGTCTTATTTTACTCGCATTAGAACTCTTTGTGATTCCTGGTTTTGGTATCACAGGTATTCTGGGGATTATCTTAACAGTTATAGGACTTTTTTCTTTGATGCTTCCTGAAATAGGTCACCTTACCAACTTAAATATAGAAAGCTTTTACCTGATAGGATCTACTTTTATTGAAAGGTTAGCTTGGTTATGTGGCGCCTTTATCTGTTCTATAGTTATTATCATTATTTTGGCAAAATTTTGTTCCCAACGTTATTTTCGATTTTCACGATTGGTATTACAAGGAGAACAAGAAAAGAAAGCGGGATACTTTTCTGGTATGTCTCGTGAGATGATGCCACATGAAGGAGACCTAGGTGAAACGATGACTCCTTTACGTCCCTCAGGGAAGGTCCATATTGGAGACAATCTCTTTGATGCCATCTCTCAAGGAAAATTTTTAGATTCCCATACCGCAATTGAAGTGATACGAACAGAAGGAAGCAAAGTCGTTGTACGCCCCATTCAAGAGGAAAAATTATGAACTTTTTTCTTTCTTTTCTTTTTATCTCTCTTCTATGATGATTGCTTAAAGTAATGGAAAACTGCACTATGATTATCGCAATTGGTTTAGGGCTTATTGGTTTACTTCTCATCTATTTTGAATTTTTTGTGCCGGGAGGGATTTTAGGCGTGATTGGGGCTATTACAATCTTGGCAAGTATAGCTCTATTTGCTTGGGAAAACATCCCTGTTTATTGGACGTTTTTCTATGTTTTATCGCTTATTGCCCTATTAATCACTACCATCCGACTTGCACTGTGGATACTGAAAAAAAAGCCATCGATGTATGCAGATGATGATCAATCGGGGTATGTAGCCTCTCAATATGATGAAACCTTGATAGGCATAGTAGGAAAGGCCCTAACCGATTTAAAACCCGCGGGATATATCGAGGTGAACGGGGCCCAATATCAGGCAATATCAGAAAGTATGTATATAAAAAAGGGGGAGTCGGTTAAAATCATTTCTGGAGAAGGTTTTAGGTATAAAGTAAGGAGCCTGTCATGAATGAAACAAGTGTGTATCTATTTATCATTTGTTTAGCGATTATTTTTTTAATGTTACTCGTTGTTGTCGGTAAATTCGTAAAGTTATGGTTTCAAGCCTTTGTTTCTGGCACCCCTATTTCTATCTTTAATATCATTGGCATGAGTTTGCGTAAAATCCCTCCTAGAGTAATTGTAAATGCACGTATTAACTCATACAAAGCGGGACTTAAAGACATCTCTGTTTCCGATCTCGAAACGCACTTTTTAGCAGGTGGACATGTTCTTGACGTTGTTCGCGCGATGATTGCCGCAGATAAAGCAAATATTCCCCTTGATTGGCGTCAGGCTACCGCTATCGACCTTGCTGGAAGAGATATTCTCGATGCGGTTCGTACATCGGTCAACCCCAAGGTAATCGACTGCCCAAGTGCAGATAGAAACCAGTATATTGTAGCCGTTGCTAGAAATGGCGTGCAACTTTTATGCCGTGCTCGTGTTACAGTATGCACCAATATTAGACAGCTTGTAGGAGGTGCTACAGAAGAGACTGTAATTGCACGTGTCGGGGAAGGGATCGTCAATGCTATTGGTGGCGCCGATACTCATGCCGATGTCTTAGCCTCCCCACAGGTAATTACACAGAGGGTATTGGAAAAGGGATTGGACACTCAGACAGCCTTTACAATTCTTTCCATTGATATTGCGGAGATTGCTGTAGGGAAAAATGTAGGAGCCATCCTTCAAGCTGATCAAGCGAATTCAGATAAGCAAGTAGCTCAAGCAGAGGCAGAAAAGCGACGTGCCATGGCTGTGGCCGTTGAGCAAGAAAATAAAGCAGCCCTTATTGCAGCACAAGCCGAAATTCCTGCAGCTATAGCGGCTGCATTTAAAGGGGGAAAATTAGGTATTATGGACTATTACCGACTAGAAAACATTCAATCCGATACAAATATGAGAAAGTCTTTAGCCGATACTGACTCCTCAGCTGATCATGGTGAATAAGTTCTATAATGGATAATTTTGACAAAAACCCAAAAATTTCTCGCTCATCATCAGCTTCACAAGTGGAGAAGAGCGTTATTTCCCCTAAAAAAAACCAGCCCCAAATATCTCGCATTCGAAAAATAGTGAAGGGATTGCGTTCAAAAAAAGAATTAATCTATATTTCTGCACTTTTTTCCAGAAAAGATAATTTTTAACAGGAATTTTGGGAAACTATTTTAAAATTTTAGTTGAACATAAATGATCTGTTATGAGAAAATGATTATTGTTTAATGTTAATAATAAATGTATTTACGGGGTTAATTATGGGATTTAAAGAAAAACTATTCCATTCCGAGCAGCTTGCAAAAAAAATAGAATTTGTTATTATTCAATCCAGCAGACAAAGTCAGGGGAAGGTTTTTTATCAAAACATTAATAGACAGCAAATTTGGCTCGATTGTGATGATCCCGTAGGGATGTTCGCTTTGGGGGAAATTGCACAATCTGTTGGTTTGAAAGGGTTTATAGAAAATAAGTTAGCACAATCCAAAATTGTATGTTTCTGCATATGGGGCAAAAAAAAACTTGTCAAACGTGGTAAAAGATTTTTTCGCACACTTTTTTGCAGAAACCCGAATAAATTTTCTCAAGTACAACGCAAGGGGAATAGGATAGTTTCTGGAAATTTTATTATCGATGAATCCATTGATAAAGAGGTTATGTCTCTGAAAGATACACAGAATGTGTCCGATTTAAAGTCGCTTAAAAACAAATGTATCACCGAGGAAAAAAAGCTTTTTATGCAAAAAACCTTTCTTGATGAGCTATATGCGCAAGAAAAATTGTGATACAGTATTAAAAAAACAATAGTTTCTACGTTTAAAACAGTATAGGGGGAGAAAAAATGCTATTGGACGAAAAAATTTTTCAATCTAAAAAATTATCTCAAAAAATTGAGTTTATCACACAACAATCCTCTGAAAAGCGTGAAGAAGAGATTCGTCACACACAAACGAACCGCAAATTAATTGTGTTGGACTTGGACGACACAGATACTATGTTACTTATTGGAAAAGAGATTGCTTTTCATGGGATACATGTACACTTCGAAACGAAAATGCTCCATTCTAAAATAACACTTTTACGAATTTGGGCCGAAAATAAAATTGTACGGCGTGCTCAAAATTTTATTCGACTTCTTTACCTAAAACATCCAGAAAAATTTTCAGAAGTGGAATATGCAAGTTTGCAAAAGAAAAAAATGGTTTTAGTAAAAGCAAACTATATCTTAAGTGAACAAGTTTCACAAAAATGCATCTCATTGAAAGATGAATGCGAAGATTATTACAACCAATTACATGAACTAAAAGAAAGGTTTTCCAGTGCAAAAAAACATTTTGCCCTACAAGAAAATGTCGTGAAAGATCTCACCCATAATAAGCAAGAATATGAGGAAAATACCTTCTTAGAAATGAAATTAATGCAATAGGCACAAAAGAAAAATGATTAAAAATAGCTGGTTTTATCTGACATTCAACTATAAGAGAGAATTAAAGCCCAAGCTTGATCTGCAATATATTTATCGGAGCTGTTTTCAAGCTTCCTCGCCTGTGATAATCCCTGTGTTTTATATCCTAAAAGCATCAGAGCTTTAGCACGATTTAGTAATGTAGGCTCATGATTGCCATCCAACTTAAGAGCTCGTTCGAGATAGTTAAGAGCCGAAAGATTATCTCCCACTTGTAAATAAAGGGCGCCAATAGTTTGCAAATCATAGAGATGCTTCTTCGGAAGAATGGTTAACACCTCAAAAAACTTCAAAGCATGTTTATAATGCCCCTGTTTAAGAAAGGAATAACCGGCAAATCGAATATCTTCGATTTGCTCTTCATTCCATCCCAATAACTCCAGCCAATCAAATTGATCTTGACTCATGCAATATTACCCTTTGGAATACTGACTACGACGCGCAGAAATTTGCTCCATCATTTTATCACATTCATCGAGATAGTCCAAAAGAGTAATCACGACTTCAGAGTTCTCGTCCTCATCAACAACCGTTTGCTTCTTTTTTCTGGAAGCAATACGCTTTTTGATTTTCTTTTTTTGAGCCATACGCCGTTCTTCTGTGCCTATGGAGGGAATTGCCTGATATGTAAATATACGCATCTTTTGCGCATCATAACCCTGAGGGGGGGAAAAAAGAGCCCAAGGAATAAAGCGTTGCTCAGTTTGAAAGAGAAGATCAAATTCGCTTATAACACAGGGGAAAGTAACCTCAACAGAAGTTTGCGTAGAAACCAATGAGGAATCTTTGATAATCGATCGATCGATAAACTCTTGGTCTTTCGCCCACCGAATAGAGGGACCAATACCCAAATTATCTACAGTTTTAGATTCTACCATTCATACCTCCTTGCCCTTTTTTATATACTGCCTCTCATTTATATTCAAATTAAGAGAAGGATGGTATCACGATCTTCCAATTATTTTCTTCTATTTTTGATAGAGTCGTGCAACTTTCTCGTAATTAGTGAAAATATTGGTCAATGGCATCGGAAATAGAAAGAGCTACTTTTTCAATATATCTTTTATTTTTTAAGAGATTTCTCTCTTGTGCATTGGTAAGAAATCCTCCTTCAATCAAAATAGCAGGCATATAGGTTTGTCGAACAACATGAAAATTTCCAGGTTTTATACCGCGCGAAGGAGCATGAGTAGCATACACCAGCTTATTTAACATAATTTGCGCTAGTCTCTTTGAAGCTACTTGACGCCACATAGGCCCTTTATTGTAATAAAAAACCTCGATTCCCTTCACGTGCCTTCCCTTAAAAGCATTAAAATGAATACTAACAAATACCTTGCCTTTCGTTGCATTAGCGATAGAACTTCTTTTTTCCAAAGAAACAAAAACATCACGACTACGCGTTAGCACAACAGGATATCCCTTGTTATATAAATACTTTTTTACCAACATTGCTGTTTGCAAAGCCAATACCTTTTCTTGTATCATCTGTGCCTGCGCTCCAATATCAACCCCCCCATGACCAGGGTCAATAACAACCAACCATTTATGATGCCTCTTTTGCAAAAGAGAGGGAGATGCATGTGCAACAACCCTCTTTTCTTGAGAACAAGAGGACATATAAAAAATAGCACATATAAAAAGAAGAAGATATTTTAGCATAAAGGTGATTCTATAGTAGAGACAATTTCACGAGCAACCTCTCGATCATCAAAGGGAAGAGATCTTCCTGCAATATTCTGAAAAAGCTCATGCCCTTTCCCTGCAATGAGAACAATATCTCCCCTCTGCGCCATAGATATTCCCTTCTTAATTGCTATTTTGCGATCTACTTCTATCTGATATTTCCCCACAAACCCTTTAGCGATGGAGCAACAAATATGCATAGGATCTTCATAGCGAGGATTATCTGAAGTAACGATGATGCAATCAGAAAACTTCTCAACTGCCCGTGCCATCTTAGGCCGCTTTCCTTGATCTCTCTCTCCTCCACACCCAAAAATCGTGATAATCTTCCCTCTTTCCATCTTGATCCTTTTCAAGGTCGACAGAACATAAACAAGAGCCTGTTCTGTATGGGCAAAATCCACAAAGAGATAGAAACCATGTACATTGGAAATTTTTTCTAATCTTCCAGCAACACCCGTAAACTCTGCAAGTTTTTTCTGTAAGACGGAAAAAGAATGCCCCTTACAAATTCCAACTGCAATAGCAGCAAGACAATTATACACATTATAGATACCAATCAGCTGAGTCACAAAGGGATATACTCTATTTTGGTAATAGAGATTAAAACGGGTTCCATCTAAAGATTCTTCAATATCCCCCCCTCTGAAGTCGGCCGCATTATCTATTCCATAGGTAATGCCTTCAAGTTCGTCTACTGCCCTTTCATCACGGTTAATAATGGAACGTTTGACTTGTTTAAATAAGGAGATTTTAGCAGCCCTATAGGCTTCTATAGAACCATGATAATCAAGATGATCTTGAGAAAAATTTGTGAAAACTCCTAAATCAAAGAGTATTCCACCTACTCGATTTTGCTCTAAGGCATGGGAAGTAACTTCCATTACCGCATTTGTCATTTTTTGATCTACCATTTTACGAAGCATTTTATAATTGGTCACCACATCAGAGGTAGTGAGCTGAACAGATAGTCTGTGCGTTCCAATGATATGTTCAATAGTTCCCAGAAGACCACAATTACCAAGTAAATGGCGCACTAAATATGCTGTTGTAGTTTTCCCATTCGTACCCGTAATCCCCACTAAAAAAAGGGAGGAAGCGGGATCCCCATAATAACGTTTGGATAACAAAATTTCAAGAAATGTAATATCCGAACTAATGACTTGTACAATATGTTTAAAGAACGGGTTGTACATATCGGTTAATACCGCCACAGCCCCAAACTTAAAAGCCTGCGAAATAAAATCCACACCATTAAACCTCCCCCCTTTTTTTGCAATAAAAAGACAGCCCGGTGTCACAAGATGCGAATGGGAAGAAATGCCAGTAATTTCTACCTCTTTGCTCCCTTTGATTAGAACATCTAAACCTCGGACAAGTTGCTTGAGCTTCATCGTAAAAACTATTACCTATTCCATTGTGTATAAAGGTTTTGAAGAATACAAGCTTGTTGACTCCAATCTGCTCGTGTTCTATCCGAGCGAGGATCCCCCTTTGGATAACCATGAGGGTCATCAGGAGAAATGCCTAAATATTGCAAAGAACGGTGCATAATATATTTAAAAGCGGGTGCCGCACATTTGCCTCCAAAATGGAACTTTCCGATGCCTGGTAAGAAACGATATTCGGGTTCATTGATCGCAACATAGAGAAGAAATTGTGGATTTTCAGCAGGAGAGCAACCAATAAAACTCGAAAAGTGGTGGCGCTTAGAATAGGTGCCTCCATGAATCTTTTCTGTTGTCCCCGTTTTACACGCCTCTGTATAACCTGGGACATCTGCACTAGTTGCCCTTCCTCCAGGCTTCGTAACAGATTTTAGTGCATACGTTACCATGCGGCCAATCTCAGCACTTAATACTTGTCTCTTTTCTCTTTGAGAAAAATCAAAAATAACTTTATCGTCTTTAATAATCTTTTTCACTAATGTAGGGCATATAGCATACCCACCATTAACAATAGTGGCAAATGCACGCATAAGTTGCATACTATTCGTTAATAAATTATAGCCAATGGCAAGAGAATAGGGCGTTGGCACAGACCACTGACGCCGCCCACTGTTATACCTCTTATAAAGGCTGGGTAAAAATCCTACACTCTCATAGGGAAGTTCAATCCCTGTAGGCACCCCAAATCCAAATATCTGTTCCAGCTGTTGGCGATACCATTCATCTCCCAACGTGTGTACCACTCGTTGAATAAGTTTGGCCACATATATGTTAGAAGATTTTTGAATCGCCAGATACATATTTAAATAATGATGATATCCAACATCATGAATGGGTTGTTTTCTTCCAGGAAAAGTTCCATTACCTACAAAAATCATATCAACAGGATCAAAAATAGGGGGTTTCCCCTGCTTTGCAAGCTCTATATTCGCAAGTAATGCTATAGCTATAGAGATTGGTTTCATGATAGACCCTGGCTCAAAACAATCTGCAATAGCATGCACCTTGGTCGCTTCAATCAACTCGGAATGATTATAAAATTTTTTATAATCAGAGGGGTCAAATTCAGGATACTGAGCCAATGCATAAACCTCTCCCGTGCTGGGATTCATCATCACAGCCCAACCACTCTTTGCCCTTGCTATTTTGACGGCACGCTCTATCTCCTCTTCCGCAATAGCCTGAATATACTGATCAATAGAGAGATAGATATCGGCCCCATCTTCAGGAGAGGTAAGGAGACATCCATCTTCAAAAGATTGCGTAGGAGAGCGAAGCAAAAAACGTTTGCCCCCCTTCCCTTGAAGATAGGAATTAAAAAAATACTCCAATCCTCCTGTAGGTAACGCTTGATTTGTTTCTACATCACGCTCCTCACGTACGGTCTGTAAAACAGCTCCCAACAATTTGCCATAGGGATAAGAACGATGATAATCCTCTACAAAATAGAGACCGTTACGAGGAATTTTGTTCTTTTTCGCATAGGGATACCACCACTCTTCTAATCTTCTCTTGTCCGTTTCATGAATCCATCTTTTTAGGCGTCGACTTCGACACCTTTTATCAAATTGTTTACATATTGTCTCCCTCTCATCGTCATTAAGATTGAAATAGTTGCCAATAGCCATAGCTATTTCTTTATGCCACTGTCTTGGAATCGTAATAGAATCGATATGTATGTGATAACGCTTTACATCGAATACTAAAGGAATAGATTTTTCTGGATGCCCCTTTTTTAATGCAGAATTTGCAAAAAAACGCCCCCGTTTAAATGGCTCTGTCACGAAAAGTCGATGCTGAGATTTTGCTTGTTCTGCCCATTTTTCTCCTTCCAGGATCTGCAATTTATAAAATTGCATAACGATAAAACAAAAGAGTAAAAGTAAAAAAGAGATCAAGAATAGAAGGCGATGAAAATCTTTAGTTTGCATGCACAATCATCACATCGTTGATCAATGGTTGTTTTAAATGGGAAAATTCGGGTTTGCGCAACAAATAGATTAACCTTTCGGGATTTTCCGATCGTTCTACTTCATAATGTAGTTGTATATTTTCCTCCTCAAGATCATGTAACTCTTTTGCCAATTTAGGAATCTGCATTTTACGTTCTATTAGATCATTTTGTTTGTCTATATAAAGACAAAATACGCTCCCTAAAGTACAAATACAGATCAACAATCGTATGAGAAGTCCCTTTGTCACAAAACCTCCTTCCTATACTCAAATTCTTTCTGCTATACGTAGCTTTGCACTGCGTGAACGTCTGTTTTTTTGCCTTTCATGAAGGGAAGGGACAAGGGGTTTTTTGTTGATTATTCTAAGCATAGGAAAAAATTGTCCTCCTCTCATTTCTGCTATTTTTTCTATAGGTTTAGAAAAATTACGCAAAAGATTTTTTACAATTCGATCTTCCAAACGATGAAAAGAGAGGACTCCCATGCGTCCCTTTGAAGCAAGCAGGTACACAGCATCTTTCATTACACTTTCCAAAGAAGAAAGTTCTCGGTTTACAGTAATACGCAATGCTTGAAAAACCAAGGTTGCTGGATGAAGTTTTCTACGCGAACGCTTTATGGCTTTAGAGAGAATTTCTGCAAGCTCAGTAGTTGTCTCGATCGGTTTTTTACGCCTTGCATGAATAATCGCTTTAGCAGCCTGTCTCCATCGACGTTCCTCACCTTGTGTTCGAAACAATTCTCCTAAATCAACCTCTGACCATGTGTTAACGATCTCCTTGGCTGTTAAATCAGACGAGAGGTCCATTCTCATATCGAGCACACCCTCTTTCATAAAACTAAAACCTCTCTCCTTACTATCTAACTGCATTGATGACACTCCTAAATCAAAAAAAAACCTTCTACCTTATCTACTCCTCTCCTTTTCAATATCCTTCTCACATCACAAAAGTTTGCGTGGATAAACTCCACACGTTCTTGAAAGCCATGCAAGTTACATTTAGCTACCTTCAACGCCTCTTCATCCCGATCACATCCAAAATATCTTTCAATTTCAGGATGAGCCTGAAGTAGCGCTTTGGCAAATGCACCACTACCCAATGTTCCATCGAAAAAGGAAAAGATTTTTTGATTTTCAAAAATCTCCAAACTCTCCTTCAACATGACTGGAACGTGAACCATTATACCTCCCGATGCTCTTCTTGCGATCCACTGGTACTATCAGCGATCTTTTCATCGACACAAGCAAACGCTTCTTCGATTACCTCACTATTTTCTTCATCTATAAATCGCTTTAAATCGGATTCATATTTCTCTTTAGGCCAAACCTCTATCTTATCCAATACCCCTGCAATGACAATTTCTTGCTTGATTCCCGTCACCTTTTTCAGCACAGGAGGGAGAAGAACACGCCCTAATTTATCACAGGTCGTGTGGTGCAAAGTGGAAAAAAACAAGGAAAAAAATTTTCGATATCGCGCTATATGTTGCTTGCGCCGAAACGTGGCAACAATTTTTTCTATAGCGCTCTTGCGATACATAACAAGAACTCCTCCCAACCCCAAGGCAAGGGTACATTTCAGCTGTCCATTTTCAACCAACCCATATCGCATTTGCTGAGGAAGCACAAAACGATTCTTCCCATCGAGTTTAGAATATGTAGCTCCACTAAAAAAAAAGGTGTCCATAGATTTTTCCACTCACTTCCACACTTTATCATCAGCATCGAAAAAGGGGCAATCTTTTTGTCTATAACACCCCACTCTCCCCAAAAAGAAAAGACATAAAACACTTATAACCAAGCAAAAACAAAAGGTGGGAATATGTGGAAATCTTGTTTATAACAGTGAGATCCTTCAAGCAACATTCCCCAATTTAGCAACAAAA
>Ga0056116_1000488_pt1 | contig 13583 bp, 12 predicted proteins | sample WorMetOlspDAHAB2_FD_67352 | JGI IMG/M metagenome (GOLD analysis project Ga0056116, IMG submission 67352) | Marine gutless worms symbiont microbial communities from Max Planck institute for Marine Microbiology, Germany - Olavius sp. DAHAB.2 ...
AGATAGTAGTTACTATATAGTAGAGCTTTAGAGCAAATAATTGTTTATTCATGTTGATTACTGCGATTAAAAAAATTAATCGTGCATTAACGTATTATTAACACATGGAACCACATATGAGGGACCACCCATGTCACTTGTGCACCCATCCATCCTCATCATATTACTCTGATGGTCTTGAATTCTAGCCTATAGAAAGAAATGCATGCTCAGAAGATGGTCATCATCAGTGCAAATGTTCAGTATATGACATAATTGAATGGATAGGCCTTTATATTTGTATGACTGCATGCTTCACTTTTTCACAAGCAAACTTAAAACTTACCATAACAAAAGGATAACAGTGTAATGTCTCAGTTTGCAGGTAACACTATATTGCGACCCCCTTCCCTGTAATTCATTCAGGCATTTGAAACAGGATGCCTGTACCTTATAATACAGGCTTTCGGTGACCTGAAAAGTACATTATACATGCTAACCCGTCTGTTTGTGGGGAAAAAACGTCGTCCTGTTGTTAGAATAAAAATATTGATTGGCATTTATTTTTTATCACCATTAATTGTTTAATGCAATAACGCGCTAATTAATACGTTAATTCATCTCTAGTATATAGTAATTAGGGTACTGAGTGCATTGTCAACGTGGGTTGCAGGAGTCAGCAAGCGATATGGCTTTGTCGAGTTTTCTAAGACATACGATGAAGTTAAGGAAATATCTCTTAAGCTGAATGGAATGAAGTTACCGTCTGGAACAGTTATTGTGTCTGATGTGGTGTCGGCCAGTCTTGTTGATTTTAAACAGTTGTATGCATCCTGCATCTGTGTAAAGAATTTGCCGGACAGCTTCGATGATGATGATTTACTGCTGAAAGAATTCAGTGTTGTTGCAAAGCCTCTGTTTTGCCGTGTAAGTCTTTGGAAATTTTAATCTTGATGCTGTTATAATTGTATAGTAATGGTACGGTTAATTGGTGCAGACAATAAAGCTAAAAGTGATAAGATTCGTTTTGTTGCTGTAGCTGTGAACATTTTTCTGACACTTTTGCATGTTTCTTTTCTTTGGGATGTAAAGCATCGATACCAGAGAGTTAACTTCACCCAGTGTAGATACTGCATATTAGTCCAATGTTCAACTGTGTTATTGTTGCGCTGCATAAATATGAAAAGCATTTGGCCTGCCAACACCTGGTTTTGATAATTCATTGTCCTTCGCTATGTCACTGCTGTGCATACATGTAGGCAGTTTAAATTAATTAACATGACAGTGAGAATATGTATTATAACTATTGACTCGATGTGGTCTGTTTTTCGTATGCGGGTTCACCTTTCCAAGGTTTGACAGCCATTTTCTCTTTTCTGGATGACTAGGAGTCACAGGGCCAAATGTAGTCAGAAATCCCCAGAGTGGTTGATGTTGAGCCATAGCGAGCACTTCTTTTAGGGAGAGTTTCTTTATTCAGGTCTTGCTGTATAGTCGAACCATGTCACCTGAGGATGTCGCGGGAGTTCAGTCTTCCATGCAGAGGCTGTCAAGATCTTTGTAGCCTCCTCTTTGCCTAGCATTTGTGCAATGTCTGGGACGCTGTGATTGGACTATGGCCGGGAGATGGGCTGCTTGGTTGTCTGTCTTACTTCATTGTTCCATGCCTGTGAGTCTGTTCGACGCCATCTCTTTCTACGTGCGCCTCAATGGCCCTGTGCCATGCATAGTTGCATACATTACGTCATGACACAGTGCACATTTTGGTGCTGAGCATGTACTGGCTGACAGATAATTTGGTTGTGTTGCAATGCTGCAGGTTGCACGAAAAGATGACAAACCTGTCGGCTTTGCGATTGTTGAATATGCTGATGGTGCTACTGCTGAGATTGCGTGCAGCAAGTTGGAAAATGTGAAGATCGGTGGACAGCAGGTTGTGCTGGAGATGTGTGTACCTGGACAGACTGTTCCAGAAGCTTACAGTCGGCACATGTCGCTTCTGGTAAAGATTTGCTAAACGCTCAATATCCATGTGTTCTATTTGAGTGTTTTGCAGATATTTTCCAGTATTGCAGTCTTGTTATGTTTTTGAACCAATGAAGCATTTCTTAGCATACAATTTATACACATTTCTGAATCATACGAGTATAGTTTATAATTAAATAAGGTGTATGATGTTAGTATTACGTATAGAAATGAATAATAACTTTTTTGGATATATTTATGTTAGTAAATGTGTAACTACTAGCATGTTGAATGCTACTTTGTGTACAGAAAAGTTCGGAGGTACAGCCACCAAAGGCGAAAAGGCATATAACGTCCAAGTTGATGAACATTCGATGTAAAGTGCCAACTGTGGAACCAAAGTTGTTGTCTGTTCTTAAAGAAAACTCTATTTCAAGTATGTTGGCTTTAGTTTGTAAAATATATGTGACGTATATTTTTCTGTGCCCTTAAACATGATATTATTTTGTAACTTTCTGCTATTATCGTATTAGTGACCATTTTTCCTTTGTACCCATGTAGCTGATTGTTCCTTCGAGCTGATGTGGATTTCACCGAGATAAATAAATGCTTGAAAAAAACATATGCTAGATTCGGCTGGAGTGTAATTTTAAAAACTTTCGTGCATGAAGTTAATGTCTTGTTGTGCTTATCATGTTTATTGTTTATTTTCGTGCGATACAAACGTTGTTAGACTTCAAATAGTTTATTGGTCGTTTGACGACTTTGTTGTTGGAGTTGTACGTTTGTGTTTGTTTGCTGATGTTGAGTGTGCGAGTTTCGTTGCATTGATGTAGTGCTGTACAACTTCCGAAGGTTATTGCACCGGCTTGAACAGTGTCAAATACATGAACACCAGCAGACGTTATCAGATGAACCAGGTGAACTCTGCACTGAATGGCTGTGTAGTGTACAATCTGATTTGTGTGATGTTTTTAGCATTAGATAGTTCCAGTTTGGTTCTTTTGCCACTGTTTTCATCGCCGCACATTTGACATCCGGGCTTTCTCAGTCGACGGCCCGACAGTTTGGAACTCGCTTTCTGATTCGTTGCGTGATCCGGCCATCAAGTCTGAACGTTTTAGGCAGGACTTAAAAACGCATCTTTTTGCCAGACATTAGAAACATGAGCACGTTACAGGTGGCACCATTTCGTGTAATCACACTATATCGACATTTACTTACATTGTTTACAGGGAATCAGTAACAGCTTGCAAAATACGGTACACGGAGGGATTACGGGTAGTATTGACCATTGTTAATTTGTTATAATATACCTGCAGAGTTTTTTTGTGCTGATTATTATAGCTAGCCTTGTATATGTGTTAAATAGGGCTGCTTGGTGAAGCTCCTATAAACACACCGAGTATATATGCTCAGCCAAATGTTCAATGTGCTATGCTGAGTGTTTATCTTGCTGCTGTGGCTGAACAGGTATTTGGCATTGTCTTTCACACTTGTGAGGGGTTGGTAAGTTTTGCTACTTGGTGAAAAGTTTTTTTTTGTGGTATAAACCACATCCACAACGTTACTTTTTTCGGCCGAACCCAGTCTTAGATATAAACCCGTGGTCAAGTGTGTGTGTGTGTGTGTCTATGTCGGCAAATATTAATGTTCACTTCAGTGTAAGAATGTGGGCTGACACATGAACAATTATGCAAACAGTTTTGTCTTGGTACTTGTGTGAAGTGGCCCTTACAGCTGAGTGCGGAAGTTTTGGCAGCAGAAACGTTTCATACTGAGCTGTTATTTGGCTTCTGACATGTTTATTGACCGTTCATGTAACATATCCAGTTACTGCACACTGTTGCTTTTAGTGACTGGTTATAGTACTTCTGCTGTGATATGCGAGCCTGGCTGAAATAATTTTGTGTCTTCCGAAATTGCCAAAGCTGCCTTAAAACCTGAATTAACATGTATTATCATCAGAATTTAGTTACCTGTTTTGTCTTTTACTATTACGTATAAGGTGCTGTTTTCATTTTTTGATATGTACACGGACAGACAAGGATCTGTCACCAAGTTGGCGTGGACACTTGACTAGAATGACATAGCTAAAACTCCCGTCAGCCCTTCTACATTTTCAGTACTTCTCATTCAGGGCATTTAGGAAAAAAAGGCCACAACATGGGTGTACATTTTCATTTTCTTGTGTTATATGTACATTATCCAGTCCATGCTTTTTATTGAGAATATAGTTACTTGAGCTAGCTCTTTTTTGCATTTGATCTTTGTGTTATTTTATGTATTAATTAGCTGTGTTTGGAATTTTGTAGATGATTCCAAACATTTCCACTCCAATGTTGATGCAGCTGTTGCCGGTATGACAGTTTTTTACTTTCAGGTGTTTCACTGTTTAAAATTTTAAAAATTTGTTATCAGCATTTTTTTCATTTTGCTCCCTTTGTCGCCTACTGCTGTGCTGGTGTATGTTTATAGTGCTGTTTGCAAAAGAGCATAGATTTATGTAGTATGTTTTAGGTTCGTATTTCCGTTGCATTAACAGATGGTGACACATTATATTACTCGCTGGTTTTATTTATTGTTGACAGCCGAACTGCAACATGCAGTCACTGATGTACAACCCGATGATCATGCAGGCATCGTGCACCATGTATGCTCTCGTAGCTTTCTGCAATGGAGAAAACGAGGAAGACTTGCGATCGATTTTGTTTCCGATCAGCACTCCGTTGGAATCAGAAGACTTTGACGACGACAATCCTCGTCGTGGCGGAAAAGCAGGAAACCTAATTGGAATGCTTGGCCGCTTACCAGGTGGGATTGGCACCCTTGTCGACGTTACACAGCTGTTAACCACCATGCAGAAAGCGTTGATGCCAGAGAATGAGGGAGTTGAAGTCACTGAAACGGACGATCCAATGTCGGACCAGTCGGGTATTCTAGGTCCACCGCCACCAGTGTCTAGTAAACAGCCTCCACGAGCGCCAAAGAGCATGTCAGACTTCGCCTTCAACCACGTTCTCGCTTCCCACATTCAGGCACAGCTGTTCCAAAGAATGATGATGTCTCCCGATGATGAGCCGATTCCGCCAGAAGCCAGGTTGCCGGTGACGTCGCTGGGCAGTGTGGTGCGTCTGTTCGATCTGCCGTTGATTCGGCCCCTGATTGCCAAATCGGCAGTGAAAACTGCTGACGGATCGTCTGAAACTCCTGGACAACAAACGGTCAATTTGTCTACACCAAATGCTGCAGCCGGTGGCAGCATTCTGGGAGAACCTCCTGCTCCACGATTCCGAGGTCCACCAGGTAATGCTCCAGTGGCAATGGCTCCTCCCATGCACGCTGGTAACGTTAGACCACCACAAGGGCCACCTGTTCGCCCGTTAGCAGGCAGAAACTTTGCTGGTGGTGCAAACAATTGGCCTCGACCGGGCACAAGTGCTGCACCGAAACCGTGGACTGACGGGAAAGGATTCGGCAGTGAAAATTCTGGTTCAGGCTGGCAAGGACAGTACTGGAACAGTGGCACTGAAGATCCGACATACCACGGGAATCCTTCCGTTGGACTGCCTGGTATGAAGCCGCGTGGTAGAAACGTTGGCAATGCGCCGCGTCAGCCTTCCATGCCCAATACACGTGGACCACCGCCTCAGGTATGGCTATAGTTTGATGCGTTGTAGTCAGCTTGGTAAAATTTATATTTGTTGTTGTGACTGAACATGTCAGTTGTTGGGCTGAGATGATTAAAATAGTAGTCATAATAAGTTAATTAAAAATATATGTGTTTTTCACCACTGTGACTTGATAGGCTAATTCCACAGTGCATATGTCTTGCTGGTGGGAATTTCATGTTGTGGCGCATAATTTGTACCAGAATTTTGAACAGGCTTGGTTTTTCTTTATGTTGAAAGTTATGTGAGCACATTTTTCTGTATATTTTCAGGTTTTAGTCCATAAACTGTTTTAAATGATTTTCATAAAAAATTTTAGTACTTCTGACATTTTTTACTATTTTATGCTTGTTCATCTCGAATTATCCTAGTTGTGGAAAGATACAACATTTTAATAAAGGTATGCAATGTAAACGTAATAATACTTAACGTAATGTAAAAATATATAATTTGTTAACAATTACAGTTATGTTCATGTCCTTTCCAGATACCACGACCACAGATGCAGAGACCAGCAGGCCAAGCTGATTTTGGAACATCAGCACCTTGGCAGCAGCAGTCTACAAATCCTTCCGGGTGGCATTCAGACCAGCCAGATCCCTACTCTTCGTACCAGTCCTCCGAGAATTTTGGTGGCTCGGCTGCGATGCCTTGGGCACCGCCAAACAAACCGAATGATTCGACATTTACAAACCAGTCATCCGGCACGTTCGGCATGCCAAATCAGTTTCCTGCCAATCAGTCCGCGATGTCGGGATATCAGCAGCAGACTTCACAGACAAGTCAGGGGACTTCGGGAATGCCGAGGCCTGTTGAAGGCGTGCAGCCACCGCAGACTGGTGATGGTGCATATGGTTGGAACAGCGATGTATCAGCAGGAATCGGACAGTGGCAAAATCAGACCCAGTGGCAGTGGCCTCAAGCTAACACTCAGTGGCCATCGAACCAACCATTCCAGTACATGGTACGTTATTCACGTGTGTATGTATGTGCCTGCCTTTCAATTTTGCTCATGTAAACACCAAAGATTGAAGTTTGTTTGAAACTCTGGTTGTGAAGCATATTGAGTTTCTGTTATCATGTGTATTCTCTATTGCAGCTACTTCCATTCTGGAACTTACTGCCTGCTGATGTCTGACTGTGCCAATCTATCACAACTTTTAAGCGACACGTAAAAGCTCTTCTTTTCGCATACAAGTTAACCTAGTCTGTGCACCGCTGGCAGTGCTTCTGTATACGTGGCAGTGCTCTATACAAATCCTTCATCGTTATTATTAAAATATAAATGTTATTAATAATCTATTTTATAGTAGCAGCGAAGCCTATAGAGCTGTTTTCTTTGCCATTGAGTGGTATTTTGCTCGATGTTCATCTGGACTTCACCATTGAGTTTTCATGGATTCAGACTTGGATCATCAGGATGCTAATCTGTGGCCAAAATCACCAAACATCCCTTACTCCCAATATTAGTTGTCTTTGTCTGCTGTGCACCTTTGCATCCCTTTTTTACTTTTCGCTGTCACCTAACTCGTTTCTGTGTTACTTTGTCTTTCTCTAATTGTGCACTTTTTTCCGCATAGTGCGTGTATTATTTTGACCGAGCTATTTATTTTCCTTTCTCGAAAAATGTAATGCGTGAAATGGCATGATGTACGTTAAGTAATCTGATTTTAACCAAGTGGACAGTTCTGACACAGTTGTACATTGCTGAGGATAATGATCTTGTGTTTAGACCATCTTCTTTGATGCTAGTCTTTGCAAGTTCTTTGCCCATCACATCGCCAGAAACTATGTGTTCTGCACATTTTCGGACTGATTCTATACCGATAACACACAACTTTCCTTCATATAATCACTATGTATACAGTCACTTCTGCTGAGTTGTATGCCATTGTATTCCAGGCTCTTAAACACTGCCATGTCTTTAAAACTCTTCTTGTTATTAACGTCACTGCTAGAACTAGTGGATGCAGAAGATCTAACTACTTCAAATTGATGACTTCACAGCATGTCCCCATCGTAAATGTGCCAAATGTGGAGATGTACCAACCAGTTTCCAGTGTCTCCGGCCATAGCTGTTTATGTTCCTCAGCCCGCGGTGACCCGGCTGTCCCGCAAACACAAACGTACGGACCATGCAGTTTTGCCGTGTCGGGGCAAACAAGTTGGAGCTCACTACCTCGATCGTTCCATGACGCAGTCCTGACACTCGGGCAATTTCAGTGCAGACTGAAAACATCATTGTTCCGTTTGGCCTACGGGCGTGATCTGACTGCGCACTCGTGACTGTCTAGGCTGTTAGAGCAGCGCATAATAAATGTACGAACTGAACTGACGTTGTTGGCTATTTTTTTGTGCATCGGCATTGTAGCAGTACCGTTTGTAAATGTATTGTTAGATGCATACGTTGTCGTCTCATACTTGAGGTGGGCCGAATGGAGTTTGGTGTCTGGATCTGTGCCAACGTGGTGCTTTCCGAAGGCTCAGACTCAGAGATGTTTGCTTGTATGGCACAATTTTCGTTAGCGGATTCTTAGTTAGTTCATGTCTGCGCGAACTCGTCTTTTGACTTATCCTCTACTCGGAGCTTTTACACTTTGTCCTATTGCACCTTGAAGCCGGCAGGATGTGGAACACACTCTTCAGTCGTCACCACAGATGTCTCTTCCTGTCTTGCTGATTTTTTGGATACTGCATCTCTTGTTTTTTTGTTGCAAACACAAACTTCGTTTGGAGTCTACTTTTTCTGTAAAATTAACACTCAACAAACTGACCTGTATTGAGTAGGGTGTTAATGCAGACGTAATTTCAGTGGGTACTACAAAGATTGGGACCATTTCACCTTTAATTGGCAAATTTTTCCCACGTATATTAAATTCTGCTTGCTTTGGCAGCTGTATTGATATTTTTGGATGCCAGCTAATACTGGAAAGTTAATCAAAGAGTTATCAGGCAGTACTAATATCACCAGCAGTGTTTTGCCTTCTTGCATATTTCAATAGTCAAGATATTTCAGCTGCCTGTGCAAAACTGTAACAAGCTTACAATGCTTGGTCGATAAATGCTGTTGCACATAAGTGATGTACTACCAATAGAAGTAATAAGGTAATGCTACTATACGAAATATGCCCGGCACATAAAACAGTAATTTTCAGATGTTTGGAAAAGCAATACTGCGGTGACTTTTGGTTGATATAACCGTCTTTTTTGTTTATGTATTTAAAACTGTCCATTATCCCACAGAAAGTCATCTGTCATATGTTAAGCCATGTATTTTAAAACGTGGAAAGATCGAAAATATCAATATTGAAAATCATCTTCTTTGCTTTTTATCTGACATTTTTTTACTGTACTTTGCTTGTGTAGTTTCTTTCTAACATTGCTTCTTCTGCTTCCTGTTTTCTTTTCCCCGTGGTGTACTCATTCTCGTGACATTGTCACGTCCTCTTGATCTCACAAACGGTGTCTGCTGAAATGCCGATATTCAGCAGCCTCCATTCTATTCGCAAGGTGATTTCCTCTGAATGTCTGTGGCCTCCTCTGCTTCACGATGGTCATCAGCTGATGGACTACAAGCTGGGTGGCCTGTTTCTGGTTTCTCTGAAGTTGCTGTGCCCCAACTGGTCCGATCACCTCTGACCCACTGCATGGCTCGACTGACATACATGTTCATTGTGCATCAGTGTTGTGTGCAGATAACAGGAACCTGACAGTGATGGCAGAAAGTAGTGACAGCGGTGCTGTAACGTTTCCTCGTATGAATATCTCTGAATAAAGAGGACGTGCGACTATATTTTGTTGGATGCTTACTGCTATGTGCTGCTTATGAGCACGGCTATGGTTTGGGTATCGGTTACAGCTAGGATTAGATTTAGCGTTTGGTTGGTTAGTAGCTATGTACAAATATTTGTACTTTAGTTTACATCGGCATTGGACGGGATCCACTGATAACAGTGCGCAGTTTGAGTGCTTTGGTGTATAACGCTGTGCAAAGCGTGAACGCTGCATGGTTTTCGCGTGTTACAGCCGGGCACCGACAACACTTCTGCTGTTGCATCGATGGCATCCAGTACTTCTGGAAATAACGCAGCAAACAGCTACGGCTCATATGACGCTAGTGCTTGGACTGGCAACATTGGAACTGGTTACAACGCTGGTGGATATGATGTGAACGCCATGTATAACACTTATGCACAGATGTACGGGCAGTATTATGGCAACCAGGTAATGTCCATGACATGTCATTAGTTGTGCAGTAGCATTTGTAATCTGGCACGTCGTTTACAAAGCTATGCGTCTTAATAGCAGGTTATTTTAGATCCACAGCAGTTTATAGGTTTCACCTACTGCATCAGTGAATTGCCTGTGCATGGTTTGCCACATTCCGGTCTGTTTTCCTTGCCTTGACTTCTTCAAGAATTCTTCATCATTTTTCTTCAATTGTTGTCAGGCAGTGGTTTGCTGTTATTTAAGTGTAGAGTTAAATTACATATTTGTATGTAATTTTTGATAATTTATTACCACTTCTTGTATTTTATTTTCCTACGTATCTGTTGTGATGTTGTCACTGACCAAACACCCCAGACAGAGAGTCGAATTTGGAGCTCCTAATTTTTTAACTAGTCGTAAATTGTTTATAACTTGCAATAATGTGGTAGAAATGATGTGGTTTTGTTTTCAGGCTGGTGGACCCGAGCAGCAGATGCAGCAACAGAACGTTGGTGGTATGTGTCAGCAGCCTGCTGCTAATGCTGGCTATTCAAATATGGTAAGCATATGGTTTATCTTTTTAATTACAATTCTTATACATGTTTCGTTATCCTTTGCGCTTTTACTGTCTTGTTATAATTTCGTTCAAACTTCAAACAGGTAGCCAAAACTTCCTTGCTGTGCGGATAAGATCTGCAACGCCACCTACGATTTGGTTGCAACATAATGGCGCTGTAGAAATGTCATTTCATCATGTGTAAAGTGTTGTGCTGTTTACAATCGTGTTTGATGTGGCTGGCAGGAGTACGGTTCCACGGCTGGCCAGAAACATCCTTACCCGACATCTGACACGATGAACGAAGCACTGGCTGCATTTTACAGCGAAGATCACAGTGCAGCAAAACGCCCCCGCTTCACCTGAAGTGTCTGCCTCAGTTCAGTTGTTGACAGCTTGTCGTTTTGGACAGAAGTTTTAGTTTCATCATTGATACGTCTGTTGTTATTCAACCTCAATTCGTTCACCTACCGTGACAGTGCAGCTGCTACATAGTCATTTTCAGGCAATTATAACTTACTGTTGTCAACATACAAAAATATTGACCTCTGTCAGACGATTAACTGAGTTAATACTCTGACAGAGGTCAAAATTTAATTTAACTCATAAATAAACTTTTGTGGTAGGCTACAGTTTTTGTAGTGATTGTGTTAAAAAAACTAAAACAAATATCAGTCAAGTCACTTTCATGAATTGTATTATCAAATAGCATGTCATTTAAGAGCATACACAAATTAAACAATACTGCTGTAGAATTACCTTTTTAATTATAAATAATGGCCTGCATTACTAACGCATGCAATGACAAAATTTATCACAGAGGATGATAGTGCATTTGTAGCCTGGAAATGGAATATGTCATAATTGTGGTTTTGAGATTATCCCAGTAGCTACGTAGTCATTTTCAGTATTGATGAAGGCTGGCTGGTAAATTTACAGCTAAAAAGATTCAAGCCAGGAACTACAAAATCAGAAAATTGTTGGCACTCGAGTCAACATGATCATGAGAAAATTCTGCAGTAAGTCACTGTTGTGCAATTCAAACATGATGCCAACTGGATCAAACGTAGTAATGATACAAAACCGTCTTGTATAGGACACTCTGAAACACGTTCAAACCAGGAAATCGCTTTTCATGTGACAATATTTGGTCAAATTTATCATTAATTTTCAACAACAGCAAGATAGCGACAAATGTGGCAGAGGAAGAGGCAAAAAATGTCAGAAGGTGATATCAACATTCCGTATCACAATTCAACATAGCACAGTTGAGGACTGCATTCTTGAACAGATAACAAATATCAAATATGCGAGTATTAGACGACTATAATGAAAACTACATGACACGTAACAGTACGATCTACTGTACTAAGGACATTATGCATTGCATTGGCTATACAAATTTCATTCCAAAAACACGGTTTAATCTAGTAAATAGAAAAGTGTGACAACAGTATCCAACAAAACATAAAACAAGACCAGCAACTAACAACCTCGCACAAAATAACTACCACCCAGACGTTATGCATAAACGTAAATAATAAAATTTTTTACTGTGCTTTATAATTTGACGTCTTAAACAACAAAAAGCGGCAATTTAACAAACTCGCATAGCATGTGACATTTGCGTACGAAATGAGGTATAACCAATGTTAAGCAGCTGCGCAATACAGAAACACGATAGGTTGAAATCATCGGCCACAGGAGACGGAGAATAAACCGCAGAAAAATAACCAAAAACAACACAGACAAACAAACAATAAGCGGCTGGTAACAATATCGGAAGATGTAGGCAGCTGTCAATCTTTAGGTGATGACGTTTGGTTCATTGCGGCCAGTAAGTTCACGGAGCTGTGAGATTTGCAGTGCAATTTCAACGAGAGGCTTCAACATTTCCTACAAGTCACACCACCACCACCACATATTCACCGGGCTAAGTGCCAGACCTATACAAACATTGCTATTCAAACTATGAAATGAGTAGTAATTAAAAACCACAATTTAAACGACAGATAACTGTGATAATGATTAACACGATGCAGACCTGAGCATTTCCGAAAATCTTGTCCTTGTCGGATTCGTAGCTGTCGACGTACATTCGAATGGTGGCACCCGCGCTGCCGGTGCCACTTAGCCGGTAAACTATCCGGGAGCCATCTTCAAATATGATGCGAATACCCTGGAAGCAACACGAAACAACGCTGCATACAAATGAAATAGCGTGTAAGCAATTCACGCAGCCAGACAACCTGTTTATATTGGCGACACTGCATGCTAATGCAAGCCACCACCAGCTGTTCACTCACCACAGCATAACGAACGACTACACAGCAGTGGTAGTTTCGTAAAACAGGAAGAACATGAACGCAGGCGAGCCAAGCGGAAATTGGTGTTTGGGTCCAAGCACCGGGCCGGGGGTGGATGTGGGGGGGAGTCGCCCCTCCCACTGCAGGGTACGGGGTTATCATGCCCTGAAAAGTTTTGTGACTATATGCAAACATCCTGCAATCTAGTGCATTTTTTGGCCCGAAAATGGTTTGCAGTGATGTCCATAATGTGTTTTAAACACTAACAATGGGAATGCCGTTCCCATGCTTCCAGCAGCTTTTCAACAATGGGAACAGCATTCCCACGCGTTCCCCCTTCTAAATAACACAGCATGCACTGTCGAATATGCAACAACTGCATCAGCTGAGGTCACCATAAAAATCAAATACAAACTCAATAACATTCCCCAAAACTAAACTATTGAGTTTTTTTTAAATTCGCATTTTATGTATATTTCAACTCGCAGTTGCAAATATCTAAAAAAAAAGCTCGTTTTTAGTTCAATTTTCCAATGCAAAGCAAATGCCCTGAAGCACGCTTTTGTTGACTTGGCATATATTCCGCTGCATTCATGGCACAAAATTGCACATTTCACAATGACAGAGTCGCTGCCAATTTATCTAACCTGCCTTTTCGACACGCTGTGGTCAATTGGATCCGTGTATTCAAAGTTGTCTGCTTTGGCCACCTTGAACGTTTTTCCGCCATGCGAGTACGACTTGCCGACACTCGCTGGGTCAGTAATGTAACCTTCAAGATTTGAGATCATTTTCTCCGCTGGAGCTGATTCGCAGTTTTCATAATCATACCTGTAAACAACAGAATAACTGGCCTATTCAGACACACATTCAACAAAGTTGACGCTAACAGAACAA
>Ga0056116_1000489_pt1 | contig 13566 bp, 10 predicted proteins | sample WorMetOlspDAHAB2_FD_67352 | JGI IMG/M metagenome (GOLD analysis project Ga0056116, IMG submission 67352) | Marine gutless worms symbiont microbial communities from Max Planck institute for Marine Microbiology, Germany - Olavius sp. DAHAB.2 ...
TAAAACGCGGACATCTGGTCGAGCGAACCTTGTACCGAGTCGTAAATAACGTCGGGTACAAAGTTCAATAGTCGCCTCGCGCCGTTGGTCGGGTCCCTCCTAGGGGGAGGGGAGGGGGGGCGGTGCGCCCCGAGGAGGGACCGGAACCGGAAGTAGGGCGACTGATGACGTCAGCAGTGATGACGTCAGCAAAAAAATAGGGGTCACTTGGTGCAAACTGGCCGTCAAACGGCCGTATTTAGACACATGCGTAAAACTCCAAACAGGGAAACTGGGTAAAAACCAAAATCTACAGCATGATGCAAACATACACAAAAGTTAAACTGACTCACACGAACTGTTTTAAACAAACAAAGAAAATACATTTCAGTATCAAATACTTCTTGCATCTGCTCAATTAATGACACTGAAGTCCAATCTCTATCTCGCCTGACAAAAATTAACTGAGACAATTATTTACTAAATAAATACATTTTATACTATGTACAGCATTAACATAATCATTCTCAAAGTAATACCAACGACACTGAGAACGTTTCATCACACAGACTAAAATGACCTACATGCAAAACAATAAAGCAATGATGACAGCCAAAGTGTGAACGACCGCTCAGAAACACAAGTACACTACACTTGCTTTTCAGTAGCTCAGTAGCTATCATACAATTCACACATTACAGTGTCTGGACAGATGTTTGTTCGCACATTGCTTCTGTCCCATCTGCCAAACACCAATTTGTTTTTTCCCTCCCCACCTTATACTGGAACTTATCGCATCTACTGTTTTGCTATTTACGCTGGGACAGTTTAACTGTCCACATAAAATCAACTCACCCATCCTAGTACTAGCTGAGTTTGTTGTATGGAAACATATTGAACTGAGATCAACTTGTTACCACTTAACCTATCTCATACTACTACCATCTATACCAATGCAAATAAAACAAATCTCACTATATATATATTACTCAAAGACAGAGTTAAATTAATAATAATAATAACGGATGGATAAAATTCACACTCTTAAGATGTAACACGACAACTTATATACATAGCACAGGATGAAGAAATACAATGGACAAAATGTTGAGTGTCAGGGAAGCCACCATAGTAGTACAAAATCTGCTGGTAATCTTCAAAGGCTTCGTGAACTGATGCGATCACACAAACGGCGTAATACAGTAAACTTGGGGCATGTACAACACAACTGATGAAACATAACCCGTTTCAGATTGTTAACTATTTTCTTAGACGACACTGTGATGAATCTCTAATGTTTATAATGTCTAGAAAATTCCAGTAAGAAATCTGCATATAATGCAAGTATAGTCTGAATCACAACAGTGGTCCTTTAATTTTGTAACATCGGCGACTGCAATAATGCTTGGTCGATCCGCCATGTAACAGGCCAAAGCACTCATTAGTAATATTACATGCTGCAAAAAATCGTAAACTGCTACCAAATAATAATAATAAATGAGGTCGCCTTCCTCAACACCGTTGACTCTGATTAGACGCCGTTGCATGCAGCTTTGTGCTAGTGGGCGAAAAATAATAACATAATAATTTTCATCACATAAAGGAGCACGTGCAACTAACGACTATCAGCTAAAATAACCATGCAAAACATTGTAAAACTGATAAAAACGAAGGACTGGCAATAGCAGTATCCTCTCCGGCAGCATTCTGTGCCGGATGCCCTTTTTACCACCCAACCAACACCTGTCAAAGCACTCTAGATTTCAGTTTGCTGTTTTGTTCGACAACAAAGAAATCGTATGTACAGTAAACTAAGAGTCTGACACACTCGCTTCATTGCATCAAGTACATGATTGCGGTATGTAATCAACACAGAACGCCCGGTTGAGACTATACAGTGTCACTTGTTTATCACTGCACTATATACAACAGCTATGACGTATGAGCTCTGCAGTCACTGCCTAATGAAATCGCGACTATTGAGCAGACACGTTAGCCGAACTCGTCGTTTCTGTCACTGTCGAAGACGACGGCTCTACAGTCGCCGACGCCGTGCCTTTCTGATCGCGACATTCAGAGTCGGTGCTCCCAGGCGGCTCAACCTTTGGCTCAGGTTTGTCGGTCGCAGCAGCTGGACTGTCTTCGGCACATCGGGTGAGCTTGCTCGGTGGCTCATACGAACACTCGGCAGCTGCGTCTTCGTCCGCGCTGGAACGCTGAAACGCCTGTCGTCGACGACTATGATCGTCCTGCTGCCGTAACGCTGCCTTCAGTTCACCAACTGTCAACGTCCCACTTCCAGGCCGATCTTTCCAACGCCTCACAGGTGGTACGGACGGTCGGCCGTCCATATGACTAGAGCTGCCGTGGGCCAAATTCAGCAGGTTTTTATCCAGCAAAGACGGCACGCGTGAACTCGCAGATGGCAGACAATGTAATGAAGCGTCCCTTGGTGGCGCGGAAGCAAACTGATTCAAAGGTCTTACTCTGTCCATAGATGTACCAATGGGCCGGTCCAGCAGCAAACCACTGTCCTGTTGACCGGCAAAGTCGCGACAACGAAACTCGGACTGGAATCGACTATCGGAAGGCAATCGCGAACCAATAATTTGCGACGATGCCATCACAACTGCTGGAGCCGGCAACCTCGAACTGAAAGTACTGCCAGAGAACGGCATATCACGCTGTTCCAGACGGCCCAGGGTTTCATCTATCGAAAGATCGCCACGCTCCTGAGTGACGCTCGGTAGCCTAGTCAACTCGTGCGATCTCAGTTCTGATAATCGAACCTGGCTCATGCCGAGCCGTAACGGTTCCCTGGACGGCTCTCCGGGCAAATGAGTCACTTGTGAAGACGGGTGAACTTGTAATGCTTCAAGCATTTGCCCAGGTGCCATCAGCGGCTTCGTTGGCATGATGAATGCTCGGTCTGACTGCTGTTGCATGGTTCTGTTTGACAGAATGCGCGGAGATCCAGGATATTCTGCGTGTAACTGGGCAGAGAGCATTTCTGGTGTATTTTGCGGTCTGAGATCTGTGTTGAGTGGTGGCTCGAAAGCAGGTTGTACTTCAGCCACCTCATGCATCAGTTCAGCTGCAGGCAGGTGACGCAGTTCGGCAGAGCGACAGTCCAAGTCACGAAGTGACTCTGGCATCGCATGCGGTCTTATCTGCCCCACCCTTATATTTGTAAGTGAATGTTGTGGTCGCACAACCATAGAACCAGCTGGGGCCAGAGCCGGTGGTGGCCGAACTAGTCCCAACGGTGGATTTGAAACCTCCTGCAGAATCATACGAGGAGCTGACTGGCTCTGAAGAGTCGAAGCTGGCGGAAACGACGGAAACAGACCAACCACCGGCGATGACTGCAGTTTCATAGGAGACGGCTGAGTCACAAAACCTGGTTGCGGAATCTCCTGCATGCGAACAGACAGAGCCGGTGGCTCAACCATAATGTGACTTGGAACTGGCAACATTGGCACCGGGTGAAGTTCTACGGATGGCGCTTCTGGCACAACTGGCATCGCTGCTCCAAAGGCAACAGGGAGGTTGGAAGGTTGCCCAGAAGTTAATATCAGAGGTGGCTGAGGAGGTATAGGTGGTGGTTGTAGCAGTAATCTTACCGGCTGTTGATCCACAGGTAGCCTTGTTGACAGAAGTTCTGGTGGATCATTCAGTGGCATGGTAGTCAGTGGTCCTAGCTGTGTAGGTCGTAATATCTCAACCACTGGCGCAGGATGCTGAGGTGCAGGTAATCTGTGCTGCTGTGCGAGTGCCGAGTTTGGTGGTGCAAATTCTTCCTGACCGTAGCAATATGCACCACATGAAGGCTGCATCTGCGCCACGTTCGTTGGTCCTACAACTGTCGCTAGCGCATCACGGCTTTGAGGAAGACCAACGTATGTCAACTGCTGTACACTGCTCACTGCGGCAGATCCGTCAAAAACAGACTTTGCAGGAAAATCAGACTGTAACACAGCATTTGGCATTAATCCACGAAATGCACCTTGTTGCAGGATAGACGACGAGTCTGGAAGAGACATTTGTTTCCAAGGTCCCAAAGTTTTGTTCGCCACATCGGGTACAGTCAGTGACGGAACACCAGTATGAGGTACTGTCCATGGAGTCGACTGTTGATACGTTTTCTCTGCCAGAGAAGCATAACCGACACCTGCTGCAACATTTTCTCCACATCCGAGCTGCTGAGGCACAGGATGGTGGACAAATTGCGGCGGTGAAAGCAAAGTTGGACTGCGCTCCACACAGAACATTCCAACAGCTTGCGAAGAGTTGAGTGCAGTCGATGTACTTACAGAAGAAACACCTGCACACAGAGACCAGTGTTACACACGGTTATTCTCGACACACAAACATGAACAGTGCACACATCTGTCATAGAAAATGACACCTCATTTAAAAATGCTCATCAATGTCTAAGCCTAAAAATGAGTTTAAGTTCCACTTTCTACAGAGCCCCTGCTTAACGTTTTCTGATGCGTGAAACTGGTGTATGGTCATTTGGGTGACACGCCAACTGGGCGGCAGGCGACGAACCGAATGGGCCAAAAAAATCGGCATGTATAGAGATAGGGTTATGGTTACTTTATGGTTAAATCTGTCGCCTAGACATCCAGTTTTCATTGGCCAGACTTTAACTGTCACCCAGTTTGTTTGCAGCCCAATAATCTTTCACCCAGATGACTGGCGACCGCCAAACTGTATGCAAGCATTACCATTTTTTAAATACATTGTAGCAATTTTGGCTTCACACCCTACCAAACTCTCTTGGGTAGCCTAATGTATGATGCACTATATACTCGTGATAGAGGTGCTAAATTCAATCTATGGCCATGCCACCACCATAATCTGCCATTGCCACTGGGAGGTTACTGACGTTTTTGCCTCAACATAACTAAAATTGTGGGTGGAATGAAAAATTCACCGATAAACTGAAAATGCTGGAATACCAACTGCTATATATTACATTGGTCTGAAGGACACAGAATAGCTACTAAAGAGTCGCACATGGCTAGTTAACTATCTAATGGTATACTACATACCAAAAAAAGTATTTGAAAGCAATGCATCCTAGTGGCTTCCCACAACTGACAGGGACCAGAGTTCCATAAATAATATGGTGGGATAATTTGCATCAGAAATATAAACCGACCCTGAATGATGAATCAGTTGACACAGGGAAACTCACAACGTTATCGAAGTTTACTGTGTTCATTACAAAACAAACAGTTACCAACCTATCGGAGTAGACACTGCGTAGGACGTTGTCACACTGCTGCTGTGCTGTGCTGGCAGAAGCAGTGACAATGAGCTGCTCCCAGTGGCCTTCAGCTCCGTGTAATTTTGAAAGTTGACTGCTGAAACCACAGTCTTATTATTAACTGGCAACGGAATATTCAGCATCACGTGGCTACTTGGTTGCAGTGAGGTGCTATCAGTATCATCATCAACTGGGTCTTCATCGGCACTTGACGTTCCTTCTACACCGGCTGACATCAGATGAAATGACTTCGCCGGCACACGCACAATGTCCGTTATCGCAGCAGCAGAAGATGGAGACACAGACTCCAGACCATCGCCAGTGATGTTGGAAAAACGACTGTGACGGTGGCGTTTCATCTTCATCTTGGCCGACAAGCTCTTAAACATGTTGCTCAAATCATTCTTCACCTCAAGTCTCGGTCTCACACCACCTGATGTAAAGACTGGAGCCGTGGTCTCTGCTGGCTCAGCCGCATGCCTCTCTGCGATGGAGAAACTGGTCGGAGGTTCGGCGGAAGAACATACGACAGGAATGCAGGCAACTGCTGTGTCCAGATGTTGATGACTTACGAGTTCATCTGTAGTTGACATGGATGTTGGCGACACAATATCAGGAGGCTTAGATGCAGCAGAATTTGTCTCATCATGGAACGCCGTCTGAGCACCTTTGGAGTTACGTGCCTGACAAAAACAAACCATTCTTAAAATTACTTAGTCAGTAAACAAGTAGGCCTACCCTACTCAAACTAAAGATGCTACTGCAAAGTGACAATATGCACTTATAATTCCATCCATCTGTGGTCACGTTTGTCAAAATCGTGCTTATTATTATTATTATTTTTATATTTTTAAAATAAATGTTTAATACCTTTGGTAGTAAAGATCCCAAAGGTTAAAAGCTAAATATAAAAAATAAAAACTATTCCATTGGTGGCCAGAGGTCTGAGCCTGGTAGAAAGCTGTCATGCAAAATGACTGCATTGTATCGCTGCACAGTGACTGTCAACCTCTGGAACAGATAGGCAGACTGTCACTCCTCCTGGAACTCAGAGAAGATCCTGCACCCCAGCTCTCGAAGAAAGTCAACAGTTGATTCACTGATCGGTCCCAGTGTCTCTACAGCGATAGACTGAATGAGAATCAGGACGGGAGATCAGACTTCTTTCCTGGAAGCTGCAACCTCAGCTGCAGCAGTGACGTAAGAGGCTGGGAGGTATTACAATTATTATTATTATTATTATTGTTATTATTTGCAAGACACTGTAACCTGGTATTGTGACAAAAATGTAATTAAACAAACAAGTTTTTTTCAAATAAATCACTTGACTAAATAACGAACGTGACTGCAGAAACAAGATGGCTCACCTGATCATTGGGCAAAGGAGGAGAGCGTGGAAGTGGAGGTTGCTCTTCAGGGGGCAATGGCACTTGCGCCAGTTCCAGAGGCTGACTAGGAGGCTGGCTAGGAAGAGGTATGTCATGCACTGTCACTGAACCCAGTAACACATCTGCAAGAAATCGATACCAGATTGCTAGCACTGAAACCAATGCCATACTATTCAAGATTCTTGCTGATAACAGGCAGAAACTTATTGAAACAGATGCATACAACATTTATCTAACATAAACTACAAATGAATAAAATCAGAGTAAACAGACAAAGCATACATAAAGCAAACATTATCATTAAAACAATATCAGAAATGACGGACAGACAAAGACATATAAGCAAATGCCTCCAGCTTATTAAATAAATTAGATTTTTTGTTAAATAAAATCAAGTGCGACATCTCACCAACTTATAAATAAGTCATAAGCAGTGAAATCAACAATATAAACAGCAAACACTGCTTTGGGCACTACTGGTATGTCAGAACAAGAATCTGGCCTGTGCAACAGCATACTTCAGAAGTACTTAAAAGCTTCATGAGACTCACCTCTTAACTGGCAATGATCTCGGAAAACACAAAAACAGCCTAGCTAAGCAAGATACAGAAGAACATCAGAAGCATAGCAAAATCGGCTCCAATTCACCTGTAGCTGGTGTGGGCTGTGGCAACGAATCTTCATCAACTGATCCTCCTTCAGCAACTGATGCCAAGTTGGTTGGTATTTTGGCCCACGGTATGTATGTGACACCATGGTCTTCTTCAAACAGATTCTTAAAAGGAGATTTCTTCACGCCAATACCAGCCGCCCACGAAACCTGTTCACATGCAGCAGAAGGCCTACCATATTGCAGTGCTGACGAAAATGGATAGTTTTCCAACCTGGATACAATGCCCACTCAAGAAGTTTCAACAACTGGCAGTTAGTAAGCCGCTACAATCTACACCTTATTATCACACAACGATTATAATAATCATGGTTGCTGTTAACAGTACAGAAAAAACTGATGGAAAAAAAGACAATCAGCCTATAAAAACAGAAGCCTGGAGTTACAGATCAGTAAATGGACAAAAACGTTTCGGCCATGATAAGCTAAGCGACACAGGCAGTGTCAAAACGGGAAAAGCGAAAGCATATGCACAGCAAGTTTGTGACACTGGTGGCTGTTATGCAGACATTAACATGGACTACACAGCCATGACTTCTGCCACTGACAATACATTAAATGATCGAAAAAAAGGCAAACATGCCTTCACAATGTTGGTCAGCAGCCGAACACACTTCATACTGTCCTTGGCTTTTGCAGCTTCCTTCCGAGTGTTGAAACAAACATATGCACATCCACGAGGCGGGATCATCTACATTCACAGACATACATAAACAGACTAGAGACAAAGACTTTTACGACGCCATACTTCGACCATACTGAAATCAGCAATGTGTGAAAAATATTAGATAGCCTCTCTGAAGTCATATATTGAACGATTAAACCGTCTTAGACAACAATCTGAATAATTCACGCCCAGTGAGTAGAGTTTAACGCCTAACCCAACACAATATAGGTCATTTCGGAGGCGGAAATAAAACATTATAATGAAAATCCCCTGTAAGATCATCCACTGCATCTTAGCCGCAATGTTGGTTTTAATCCCAAGGAGCAACAGTGTTACTTGTTACACTGTGAAACAGTTGCAACATTTTTATGGCTCTGACACAGACTTGCAGAAAGTCCTCGAAAACTGCATTATATTGCTCCTGACAAACCCAGTTTTTTTTGGCGCTGAAAGATCTCGCGTTCAGACTGTGCTTAAGATCATTATCAAGCTTTGAAGGGCAGCATCGCAGTTTCTCCGAGGAATCGACAAGAAAACCTGGTCGACCGAGACAATCACGGCTGAAAACAGTGGAGGACCTCCAGCCCTTCAAACCTTGGTCTGGCATCTGCTATGTGGTTTGCCCAAAACTGCTCATCATGGTGCACGCTTGTGGAATAGGCTACGTCGACGACAGGCCCAAGATGATGAAGATAATGAAAGATCTGGAAACGAGAGAGGTAGTGCAGCTAATTGCAAATCCCAAAGAAAAGTGGAAGTTTAAGTCATGTGCCTGGGGTTTCTCTGATGTGGTTTCTGACCACAGACGCCACATCTAATAATAATAATAATAATAATAATAATAATACGAAATTTATATAGCGCCATAATGCCGTTAGGCGGCTAAAGAGGCGCTGAATATTTAATAGACAAAGTTAACACTTACAGAAATCAACTGAAATGGCAAGCACAAACAAAACACAAGCAGAATGCCTGCATGTGAAAAATTACACTCGAGGAAAATTGTACTGACCCTGACAGTAGCTGTTCCGTACTTGCTCAGCTCCATCTGCAACTCTTCCTCCGTCGTCTGTTTACTGATGTGTCCAATCCACAGTGTCCGGCTGCACACTGGTACACAATGAGAAACGTGCCTTTGTCCATATGGTAATGCTCATCACAATAATATAGTGCTAACAACAAGGATGATGTTTAGTTGTATCATCTCTGACCAGACAGCCAAAGTGGTTCATGTGTCCAGTGCAGTTCACGGATCCCGGGTTCCATGCCCATGGGAATTCTCTTGGAAATTTATTTCGTGTCGCCTGGGCCAGAGTTATGGGTTGAGCACAGGGACTAATGAGGCCTCAGCTCAGGTGGACGATTGATTGGTCACCCCTAACTGCCAAACAATAAACGCGGACAACTGCATTTATGATATCATTCAGACCATCTGACGACTGCAGGCTCATAGGTAAATGAAAGCTAGTCCATAAAGCAAACTGAATGGCCATAAAGACCACCCAAAGACTACTGTAATCTATACAAACCATCATCACCATTTTATGTCACTTGGTCCAAGGCTGAAACTTTTCACACAAGACTGGCTGATAGCCATAATATATAATAATAAAGTACTGTCTTCCATCGAGTTGTATGCTAAAACCATGCAAACCCGGCAGAATCGTAACATGTTGTTTGGGGACTTGTGTAAACATACTGCAAAACAAACTCAGTACACGTTACCGACATCAACACCACAGACAACTGGTCCACCAAGCAGAAGAAACAATGACTGCAATTACCGCTAACATGCTGTGGCTTCACTGGCGGCATGTAGAGATGAGAATGAGACTCAGCATGTTTGTGATCTGCTGACTGAGACCTGTGAGCATTCCATTATCAATTAGCAGCAAGCTTCGGCGGCTTAGACTACAGCAGGTCATACACTAGTTACTGACGGAATTATACAAACAAACATTTATTCACTACATATGGAGAAGAAGGATCGACACTGTACATATGATACATACAAAACACACAAAATTAATCGGAGATCAAATACGAGAACAGCAGGGGACACGTAACTGTACATGCATCCACATGCAAGTTGGTTGGCAACCAAAGTGAGATGACAGTGCCAATATTATGGTCAATGGTCATCCATCCTACTTCATTCGCACCCTCAATTAGTTTTTGGATCAGCTCAGTTTACGTCAAAAACAACAAAATATACAGAGTTTGGAGTCAACTTTGATGCCATAAACTGGCGATAAATGATAACTGAGTGAACTGCCGATAACTGAGATGTTTGTTATGACCAGAAAGAAAAACAAAAGTATGTTTAAGGGCACAGCATGGAAAATGATAACTCCACCCACAATCGACCCAAGATTTGGCACCATGTGAAAACAAAAGAACTTCTTAATTGAATTCTTTATGGCAATACAGCAGTATGCAATGCACAGCATGAAATATCAATACAGACCACCTGGAATAAAAATGGAAATACAAACCGGCTTCGTTTCTTCTTTGAATCAGAACTCAAAATGACCTCATCTTCAGATGTGCTTGATATTGAAAGCAGCCTAACATACACACACGCATGCATGCAAGCACATATACAGACGATTATTCTGTGGTCCCTGCCTGGTACAACCAATAAATGAATTTATAACTTTAATCAATCAATCAATCAGTGACTTTTTATAGTGGCCTAAATTATAACGAAAGATGACTTCAAGATTCATTGAAGTGCCAAAAGCAGAAAAATTGAGCGAACAAAGTTGCTGCCAGAATGAGTCGATGGATAATGCCAAAACGATACTGTCAAGCAGTTTATTCCAGATCTTGGAAGTGGCAACTATCATTAGCTCGGCTAATGATAGCTGACAGGCTGAAAGAGGGTAAAGCAAGCTGGTTGGCAACAGTTGGTTGGAGCGTACACTGACCTGACATACCAGCAACATGGGTAAGTCGTCCAACATTAACTCAGTGCCAGCGCAGTGCTATGAAGTACTTTGTAGGTACAAAGTGATCTTGAACTGTATTTGTTTGCGGACCCACAGCCAATGCAGACTGAACTCAAATGTTGAAGATCACTGAAACTTTAATGGAACAAAATGGAACGTTAGTGTCATTCCAATAGGACTGTAGTCCCTCATGGGATCACATTCAGACGAATGCATACTCCAATTATGTTTTAAAGGCTGGAATCCTTTTGTACCACACAACAAACAGTATCTAAGAACTTTTTTAAGAAGTGTAAACAACAGAAACAGCTATCAGAATAATAGCCTTCAAAAACATACGCTGAATTACAAGCTACAATGTACAAAGCATGTATAAGTTGTTACATAAAAAGACTGCAATCCATACCTAGATCTTGGACTTGAACTATCTGAAACACTGTACGGCCGTTCTTTTTCATCAGATGAACTGTCCCCGAGAACAATAACTTCGTCATCTTCCATCGCAGAAAACTTTTTCTGCAATGACAACCATGACAGTAACCGAAAAAACTGACAGATTGTAGTGCTGTAAACATGGATGTTAGATGCATTTGAGATATGGACTTGGTAGCAAACAGTAACAGTAAATATATAATGGACAGATAATCTGAGAAATGACAAAATACTAGAGAAAATAGGAGACTACTGCTAAATGGAAGCAAAAATAAAAATGCAACTTGTATTTTTGCATCCCATAGCTGTGACAATGAAAGAACTTTATCAACAACAGGAAAAAAAGAGAAAACTACTTTGACCTAACAGACATCCAACTAAATCATTTAACAGCAAATTAAGACAGCAATGGAATGTATTTATTCAACAGTATCAAAAAAGCAAAACCTCAGCAATTTTAGTAAGTGGATATGCCACAAAACTAACTATGGACTCTTACCGATGTCTTTTCAGGTTTCTTATAGCTGGTACTTGTCTTGTTACAAGCATGTTCACGGACATCATCATGGTGTCGGTATTGTCGAATGAACTTTGAGGTGCTGCCACTAGCATTAGCTCGGATAATGTCATCCAAAGACCGGAATGCTGAAATTTCATCAGACTTTGTCTTCTTCTTACGGCTTGTATGTTCCAAATTAACCTCATCGTCTGCAGTTTGTCTGTGTTTTGAACTACTGCCTTTTTTCCGCTGCCGAGTTTTATTGCCTGAATGTGAAGCGTCTTCAATCCTACTACTGTCACTTTCCTTTGGTCCTGTGTTTCCCGGGTCATATGCTTTTTCATCACCATCGTTTACACAGTCGTTCTGTTTGTCTTTACCACCTTCTTTTACGTCCACCTCTCTTATATCCTTAGGACTGACATCAAATACAGGGCTACGCCTTTTCTTTTTCTTTCTGCCCGAGCGCGCAGGTTTAGCATCAGCTGATGAGACTTCACTGGAGGCTGTAACCGGAAACTGGGAAGAAGATTCATTAGGAGGAATGCACTTTTTGTAGTCACTGTGCACAGACTCAACTGCAGACACAGCATCGCAATCTGTTGAGATGCTCAGCTGACATGCTGCTGCAACCTGAGAAGGTGTCACAAGCGGTGCCACAGAGTGTTCAACAGTAGTATTCAGTGACGAAGTTACAGGACTAGTTTTGCACAGATCTGCATCATCTATACCAACTTCAGACATTTCTCCTTCGGTTCTTAATTCCGGAGAGAAACTTCGGTGTCCGTCTGGCATACTGCTCACTGTCACGCTGTCTGGTTCATCCTGTACGTCGGCTTTCCTGCAAAATGCATCACTTGTTAGCTATCAACACAACAAGCCTAGGGATGTGCAACAAGCTAGTACAAAGCCTCAAACCAAAACATTCACAGTTATATCTGGCACAAATTGTATAGTAGCTGGGTATGTTCTAACAGCCCATACACAAGCTGTATGTGGAGTTTTTGACAATGACAACAGAATATAATGGCAAGGCACAATTACTGGAATGAGAATGATTAGACAAATACTCTGAAAGAAAAAGACAGTGTGCAAAACTTAGAAAACTCCTGGGCTTAAAGCCATAAGGTTGGTAATTCTGTAGGCAGACTAATATGGTTTGGACATGGTTAAGCAAATGAATAGGCACGGAAAAAGTGGATGACAAAGGTCAAGAACTAGCAAACCCAGGTTCTCCTGGAAAATGGCCATGAAACCATGTGCAGTTTTTGTTCAGTTACGATGGGTACATGAAGGAAGGTGAAAACAAGTTCATTTTCATATACATGTTTACAACATTCAACATATTAGTAGTTAGTTAGTTAGTTTGTTAATTAACGAATAAGGTGTTAAGCCCAAAGGCTGCTAGTAATGCATCCATTTACTTTTGGCTAAGCAAATCAATACTGTTCTCATGATATGCATCACAACATAATGCACGAAAACTTAACTCTGATATAACTGGGTGTTCATGTAAATATTACAAAACAAAGCCAAAATGTTACTGCTCAAAAGTATGATAAAACAAACCCTGAAAAGTACCTGTTTGCCCTGCCCAGATAGCCGAATCGGTTAACGACTCGGCTAACAGTTCATTAGTCCTGGGTTCGATCCCCACGGTGTCCTCTCGGAAAATTTATTTCGTTGCCTGGCTGCGGGCTGG
>Ga0056116_1000491_pt1 | contig 13557 bp, 7 predicted proteins | sample WorMetOlspDAHAB2_FD_67352 | JGI IMG/M metagenome (GOLD analysis project Ga0056116, IMG submission 67352) | Marine gutless worms symbiont microbial communities from Max Planck institute for Marine Microbiology, Germany - Olavius sp. DAHAB.2 ...
CTTCGACTAGCTCGACACAGCCAAAATGCATGGGCTCGACACGTCGAATGTGTCGAGTCGAGTCGAGTCGAGCCAAGTGGAATTTGAGCCTATGTCTGTACAGATACAGGATCGGACCATTTGAGGTGGAGAGCGCTTTGATGGAACATGTGGCCGTTATTGACGCAGCCGTCGTCGGCAGTCCAGACTCACTGCGCGGAGAGGTGCGTTAACTTCTCTCGCTTTATTTTTTTTATTTCTGTTTTTTTATATCTTTGCAAGACAGCTGTGAGGCTCCAGCCGTCCACCGGTCGGTACTGTCCACACTTTATGGCTATAGCAACTTCCTATCGATAGACAGTACCAAAGCCTGTCAAACGCACTCACTAAACGAACACAAATACGTGACCCGTCTAACTCTCTGGAGCTATGCCACAGAGTGTGGACAGATTGTGGACATAGCCCTGACCCTAACCTACAGGGTGGTCCAAAACGGATACCCAGTTTTATATTTGGGATAACTTCGGCAATTCAGCACCGATTTTACCATTCTTTCACTGTTACAAGCAGACATTTATGGCGCGTAAACGTGGAGTTCTTCCACCCACCACACCTTTATTGTGTGACCACATTACCTGGCTAAACAAACTCTACTGTAATATCAGTGTGCCGAAGTTATCCCAAAAAATAAAACTGGGTATCCGTTTTTTGGACCACCCTGTATGTGGACAAGTGGACTCGGCTCCAGCTGGAGCCTCAACTGTGTGGTTTGCTCTGCATATGCGATTTTATACTAAGTAACTAAGTAAGTAAATGTATTTCTCTGACGCAGTTAATGAGGAGCACGGCAGTGCGCTGTGGTTTCACTGCCCAAATGCAAACGTCTTCAGTGACTGCCTGCATGAAACGGCTGTAGCCTATGACAATTCCGGCTGTCTGGGGTTTGTCGGCAGATTGCTGCAGAGTCGAGGTCCAATTGCATGCGTGAATTGAATAATTTTTTATACCGTACTATCAAAGTTATCTCGTTTAGAAAAGTTTATTGAACACCATGCTAAACATTTCTTCAACTAAACAGCTGAGAACACCTTGTATTTGTGCATATAATAATAAAATATATACACACATACGTAGGCCTTATAGTGAATTGAATAATTTTGAATAATAATTTTAACACAATAATAAGGCCGTGAACTTGTATGAACTTGTACAATGATGCTGTGTATTGCATGGTTAGATTGTGAAAGCATTCGTTGTACTGTCTCCGGAGTATCTGGCGAACGACAGACAAAAGTTAACGGAGGAACTGCAGGCTCACGTGCGAAACATGACCGCGCCGTACAAGTATCCACGCAAGGTTCGGTCGCTTGCTGTTTCAGCATTAAAAACGAAACCAAAAGTAATTCATTCAAGTCGCCGTGCATCGAACAGAGTTATGGCAGTCGATCGTATACAGGGTGGCCCAAAAAAGTAAGCCACTACAAGATTATCAAAAAATCGTGTTAAATCATATTAAAGTCTGCCAATTAGATTAGATTTCTTCGTCAAACGTGAAATGATCAAGCACTGTAATATTATCCGATGGTACTAAATATTCTCTGCGTGATCTACTTTTTGACGTCAATAACTATGCCTGACCTACAAAGTTGCGATATGCGCCACATACGGTATGTGATGTCAGCGCTGCTTCTGGCATCAGCTCGATTTAGCAAGCTATATGAATTCAATTCGTAAACCATCTATTAGATGGAGGTTTATGTAAAAATTTCTTTGATTTCCATATTTTCTCTTTTTTTCTGGTTTTAAATCATGATTTTGTCATACACATTGATTTTGTCCACGTCGCAGCTTCAAACACAGCAACCGATAACGTCACAAATTAGGTCACACATAGAATATTTCACACAAACTTATAACATCCTTCTGCTCATTTTATACTCAAAACTGATGATAAATGTAGCCGCACTGGGGCTTTTAATACGATTTAATGACGATTCTTGATAGTGGCTTATTTTTTGGGGTCAGCCTGTAAAGTGTATATTGCATTGCAGAACTGTTGTACTCTATGCTTCTAACCATCATTCCAGTGACTGATGGTTTAAAATTTAATGTGTGTTGGTAGCGATGCTTGAAATCCGCTAGTTGAGCAAGTAAGATTTCATTTATGCCGATAATAAATAAACAAATATGTTGTGTGTGCAGATAAAATTCGTCGACTCTCTTCCGAAGACGGAGAGTGGTAAAACGAAGAGAGTCGAACTTCGAAAACAAGAATGGAACAAACCGGAAGTATAAATCGCGTTATTGACGTAACATACGTGTGTCATGACGACGGCATTGGGTATTTTAGGGTATTTTACGCGATCTTGTAAATGACGTTATTTGGCAAGCAATCACCAAAGGACCAGCGTTTATTTTTTTAAATAATACTAATATGCTTTACAATTATTTACATCAGCTCACTCGCTCTTTAATTTTTACTTGTACAAAGTACACAGAGATACGAACACCGACTCAGAGCCGCATTAAAGCCAATTCGTTATAGCTAGTGCGGGCCCCGGTGCTGTGCAAAATGCAGGCCCCTTACAGAGATGTATGACCAGCTAACTGGCTAACACTAACCGATTTTGGCGTTTTTTTTTGGCTTCACTCGGCAGTAAGTTATTTCAGCATAAGTAATTTTGAATTGTGTTTCTATTGCTGCTCGGCTGTTGTAAGAGCCTGCAGATTTTTAGCCTACAAGTTTCAGTTATATACAGCACATAAAATTTTTCACTCCCACTAATTGCGAGCCCCCCCCCCCAAAAAAAAACTGCGGGCCCGGGTGCTGCAGCACCCCTAGTACATCCCCATTAATGCGACACTGAACCAATTAGTAATGTGAAATCGAGTGTAGTATACTGTGAATTCCAGTGAACTCGTTTTATTCGATGTTGTCAATTATTATACACATAATTATGATACAAGTCAGCTGCATGAGTGGCGCTATATGGCAGACAACGTTGATATAACGTCGCGACAGTCGCGTCTGATGCTCAGTTGATCAGGATCGGTCCTAATATTTCGACGGCTAGTACGTAGCTTATGCAGCTCATCTCATAAAATTAACTCTATGCGAAGCATTTACCGCGAGTATTAATAGTAAAAGGTGCGCAAAAAGTTAGGCACCTTCTTTACTCCAGTGATGTTAAAAACACTATCCGTGCGTGCAGGGGCGGCGGAATGTCTTTAACATTCCTCCCCTCTCCTCCGTCCCCTCTCATTCCTCCGCCTTTCTTTCCCCTCCATTTGTCTACCTCTTCCTCCAGGGTTTCCTTTCCATTATCTCCCCTCCCTATACCCTCCTCTCCTCCCCTTCCCCTCCTGTAGAAGATGGCCCCCTTAAAGCCAGCTAAAGAGTCTGGAGGAGAGTTGTAAGCTCCCCTAGCGGGGTCTAGGGCGTGCCTCAACGGGAAGATTTCTGGTGAGGCACGTGCCTCAGTGCCTCAATGGTTCCGCCGGCCTCGCGTGCGTATAGGAGACAACAGATGCTTTGAAGCGTAGACCTACCTGTACAGGCCTAACTAATATTTTTCTCTCCACTATTGAACATTCGGACTCAAACGCGAAGTGTCAGCAGTATTTGAAACGACTGCATGTTTAAAATCAAAGCGTTACTTTTTCACAACGCGCTATAAGTTGCTACAAAAGATTTCTTACCGATAGCCTAATGCAAATTCGATTTACGCCATCACGTTACGTATAGGCCTACACACGGTAACACGTGGTCGCGCGGTCCGTTTATGTTAGCTGCAAGATTACAATATAGACGCGTTTGGAACACCACAACAGCAGTTTTCTTTATTGGCCCACCCTGTAAGTCTAGAACGATCACCAAATTCGTTAGACTGCAAGTCGACATAAATATGATGCACACTATATAGGCCTAACTACGACGTCGACAACACAATATTATGTCCGATGGAACACCGAGGCCTACATAGGCCTAGTGAATTAATAATAATAATAATAAACTGATTTGTATAGCGCCATTGTCGTAACTTCAGAGTTAAACTGTCAATCATATTCGGCGTGCGCTTGTAGCGTATTTGAGCGACACTACACAAAAGTCAGGGCTGCCTTTTGGCGAGCAGTTCTTCACAAACTGTACAGTTCCAAATGCGTCGTGCAGCCGTAAAATCGAATTTGTGCTGCAGTTAAAACGACGTTGATTTTGTGTCAATAGACGCATGATGTTCGGCTTCAAATGCAGCACTTAGAATTCCGTTAAATTCAATGAAAAAACTGCGTGACCAGTGCGACGCCAGGCCCACAAAAACGATTAGCCTACCTTCGCAGCTTCGGAGCATCACACCCTCCGTTATATAATTATACTACCAAATTATACTGACTGGTGACACATGATGCACGTTTGAATAACTGCGGCTTGCCGACGGCCGCACTCGAAAGTTAAAAGGGTTGGAAGCGAGTCTATCACTCTAACCACTATGCTAACGAGCAGCACGCAAAATGAAGATGAAATGCAAAGAAGGACGCATGACTAGATACTGCTGTGTTCGTACGAACGTTATTGATCATGCCAGGCGATCATCGTAAAGTTTTAAGTTACGCACGCAACTCCACACCGCGCTCTGCCACATTTGTTCTGGAAGTATACGCGTAGTCTAACACCCTCTATGATCGATTTCCTTCCATTCCCGTTCCTTTCCTACCTATACCGCTACCTTTCGTTCATAACTGCTTTCCTGCCCTCCTCCTAGCTATCCTCCTTTCTTCACAGATAGTCGGTCTGGACTAGGTAGGAGAGTCGGCATAAGTTGAAGAAAAAATTGCATAATGAACATTTACGGTACATCATGTTATCATTTCACAGCTCCTGTACCTGTCAGCTGGAACACACTACCTCCATCTCTTTAAGATTCATCCTTGTTATCTAGACAATTTTGCCATCAACAGTGGAAACGCCTTCACGCCTGCAGCTCGCGCTCTCGTTACCGCTTAGTCAGCAAGATTCGCACGTTACAGATTTTCGAACTCAACCGAACGGAAATGAATGTCATTTGTTGCGACAAACGGCTGATTTAGAACGTACACCAACGCTCAGATAAGCATAACTAAATCTCCAATTCGTAGAACGTACGAGACTGTGCTCTCAGAACCCCCCACCCCATCCTGTGATAGACCACCCTGGTTGTGAGAAGGACGACCATTAGAGACGTAACGGTCCTATCCAGACAGTGGCTCCTGCCTCTGTGACGTTGTTCCACTGGCACTGTGTCGTCAGTTGTTTTGCGTCGATGATGACGACCGATCGTGCCGCTGTCAGCATTACGTGATCGCCGAACTTGCCGCTCGCCGTCAGACGACGAGACGCGACGCGACCAGACGTCGTACGACCGTCGCAAGACTGCTGCCGACCGTCAATGTCGGTCGTCGTCTCTGCGGCGTTCAACAAAACGCCATTCAGCTATTACAGCGCAAGTCCGAAGCTCACGACACATATGCGCAGTTGCACATTTTATGTAGCAGCGTTCGAGAAAACGTGCATGTGCAGTTGATCAAGAAACGTAGAAGTCAAGTAGAAGTTAACTTTGTTATAAGATTGCGTTATAAGATTTTTTAAATTCATCACCTTCGTTATATCTTGCAGATAGCAAAGTTAGCAGTACCGTGCGCTCTCATACACCTGCACCTATCAACAGTCTGCCGCTTTAATGGTCTCCACTCCCGTAATCCATGTACATGAACATGGATTAATACACATTGACCGATCCCGGATGGATGGAACTTCATGGAAGGCTGAGTTGGCCTAGTTGGATGACCATTAGCGGACAATTTAGCCACAAAGTGGTCACCTGTTAATCATAGATCGGGTACAGGGCAGGAAAAGTCCGCCGGCCAAAGACCGACATCCTAACCATTGAGCTACGCCGCAGACTTGGGATGCGGCTTATGTTGAACGCCGGCCCTATCTGTGACACACAGCGCAGCGTCAATAAGGCGGCATATGCGGCATGTGGTGCAATACAAGTGAAGCTAGCTATCACACTTACCGTGAACGATGTCGACCTGTCCAGTAGCAAGTTCAAGTCGGAGTACGCTGACCGGCGAATCGGCGTCTCCGGCTCCGCACGTCGTAACAACGAAAGCGTCGTAACTTCGCGTGTCTCGCGACGGAAAAAACGCCACGTCTTTCACGTCGTTCAGCAGCACTCGCTCGTACAAAATCTCCGGTGGCCAGCCTGAACATTCGCGTTACACCGGAAAACCACTGTCACTCATGCGCTGGTTATCCCAGGGACAAGGTCTCGGCTGGCGTCTGAGCTGTCTGGACCCCAGCTCTTTTCCGACAACTCAAACACGGTGCGCTGGGTAGTATGCTGTTGTTTTTTCAACAAATGCCAGAATAACAAAACTAAAACATAAAAACAACATCAATTTAAATAAAGCTGAAAGTGAACAGCACTCTTAGGCTTAAGACATTTTAAACATTAATAATTAGTAGGCCTACATACTGTATTTATAAACACACATAGGCATACATAACAACTGAGAGACTGAACAAAGCATGAAAGAGACCGTTTCTATAGAAAGCAAACGCTTGACCGCTACCTCCGGCGACTTGCGCGAGACATCATATACGCCTTTCAAAGAATCGGACATCATACAACGTTTCAATTCGTTTTTTTGCCGACCAGGAATAGGAACTATCGAAATTCCAACTGTTGATTTTTAGATTCTTGTTTTTAGCCATCGAAATCTTTAGTACCAACGGCGAACCAACAACAACTACAATAATAATAATAATAATAATAATAATAGCAAAGTTTTCATAAACATGCTACCGAGTTTTCCGACTCTCAGCACGGCTATTCTCCTCTTCTGTGACTCCACTCCAACGATGTACTTGTCGTCGGCGCTAACCAGCAAATAGTCAAAGGTCGAAAGGTCACGCGGGCAAGGTCGAACTGCATCAGTGATGTAGTCTATCGCCACGCAGCGTGGCGTCTCCGTGACGTCACCGTCGTCATGGGAACGGCGACACGTGACTATCAGCTGACCGCCTAAACACAACAAAAGCACGGTTATACCCTCCCGAAACTTGAGTTTGACAAGCATCCCAGCTACATGATTACAGTTACCGTTACATTGCACGGGATGTTAACTTTTTGTGCAATCACATGTTAACCGAAAATATGTACCCGAAAATGAAATTTCTGGCTATGCCCCTGGTTTGGGGTACAAATCGCATATACGCTCCTGCTTGGGCGCTTCGCATCCACGAACGTCTAAACTCTTTTCGGGTCCAAAATCCGACGACAAAGCAGCGGAGGTGTGTGACCTGTGTGGAGGAAGATGGACGACTGCGGAACACACTGGTGAGATGACAGATCAATGTGTCCGACTGGTTTCAACGCCCTGACGTCCAGTTTCATGAGCCGCTCGTGTGTGCCGTCGGTGACGTAGCCGAAGTGGAGCAAGTGAGCCAAGTCATTAGCACCGGCCAACCACACAGCTCGCACCTGCTTAACAGTCGATCATGTGTCATCACACCACCGTCAGCACGAGCGATCGGCAAATGACACTGTGCTGCTAAGGTCGCAATGTTGGAGTGGGTGCGGTACAATGACAACAGACAATTGTAAAAACGGCGCACCAACGTTGTCTCGTATGAATTTCGCTCCATACGCAGGACATGTGACTGCTATGTACTTGAATGCTTACTACTGCATGCTGTTTAGTAGTATAGGTTAGCGTTAGGGTTAGGATTAAATTTAGTGTCTGGTTGGTTAGGGGTTGTGCAGATGTAGGCCTATTTATGGGACATACTACTTCCTATTGTTGTTGCACCGTATCCTGTTGTGTTTACGGGCGTTTTTCATAGACCTATAGCAATAGAATTTCCATTCTCAACCACTGGCAGCATAATCCTACACACTAATCTGCAACGATTGCCAAAATTTTAATTGAAATAGGGTCTTCACTTTTATTTCGAAAGTCGGCACCAAAAGGCCAACTAACCGCGTTGTGCGAACAGCGTAATGCTTAGGCCTACTGACAGTTTATACGATCAGCCTATATACTTGAAATTTGATTTAATTGTATTGTTTCCACAGCAGGACAGCGTGCGGTTTCATCAAAGTCGTTAGCATATGAATCATCTGGTATTATTTCATCATCAATCACGTCATTAAAAGCGGATAAGCAAGACGCTGGCTTGTGTTAAAGACAACGGAATCGTCGTCGGAATTTGAAATCCACGCATCAACTGTTGACTGATTGCGCGCTGAGGCAATATGTCAAGCTTTAAACTCCGCGCCTCGACTCACTTTCAGCATAAAACACCGTAGCCGCGTGAAGAGTATGGGCTGTACGAACAGACTTTACAGAAAAGTATACAAGAACTCAGTAACAATGATGTTGGGAATGCGTGTGAAACATCCACGGGTATTGTTGGACGTTCATCGTTATTCAAACGCCTTAACATGTATAAGCCGTGTCTTTTGAATCGGTGAATCCGAAACTTTAATTCAGTCTGGTTTCCAAAAACGAAGACCGTAGTACTACAAGAAAACTGATGGGTTATGGGTGCGTCCCAGATTTCCACCCGTAAATCAGTCCACACGGTGCCTTTGAAAATGTTTTAATAAACACTGATAACCTGATCATAATCTTGCTAAATTCACTTTACAAAAAGTGAGTAAATACGCACTTGAAACCGTTTTGTTAAATCGCTAAGACTAGAAACGTTTGTGGTGTTAACTTGGAGTCATGTTAATTGCCCGACTACTAAAGGACGTACGGTACGCATTACTGAGCTAGAGCGGCGTTGTTTACTTAGTGTAAGGTTATACGGATGCCCGAGCAATTGTGTTTGGGCTCTGGGAATAAAAAACGCTTCGTTGTTGTGGGTGATGCGCCAGAAAATTACGCTGTAGCGTGTAGTGTGCAGACGACGTACATCAAGAAGCCGGTGCTCGTCGTGTTCAAGCTGCTGGTCAAGCTGGTCATCGTCGTTACCATGGTGATGGGCGTCAACATGAACCACACGGTGAAGCATGTCTTCACTCGCCTCACGTATTACAACGACTTCGTCGGCGTCATCATCATCACCATCATCAGCCACATCATTGCCGTCAGCCCGATTCTTCTGCCGCTGACGACGACGATTGCCATCGACCGTCTGCTGAATCCAGACGTGATCTGTCGACGGATCGTAGCTCAGTTTGCTCGCACGACCATCCGTCTGGATCACCTGCCACACACACACACACACACACACACACACGGGCTGCAGGGATAGCCAGAAATTAGGCTTAGGTGCAGGGGCGTCCAAAGGCATGCCCAGCGACGCAAAATGCCTCACAGAAATCCTCCGGGGGGGGGCAAAAATAAGGAATTTATGGCCAAAATTTATTTTTTTGTTTCAAGAGAAAATAAGCGCATTAAATGTGTTGATGTTTGTGTCCAAAATTCTCTAAAACTCGCTATACAAACATGATTAATTCCAAAAATTTTTCCGGGTGTAATACCCAGGACCCCCGTTAAAAAAAGGAGGGGCGGCTGGGGGACGGATGAGGAGGGGAAAAGAGAGGAGGAGGTTGCTTCATGGCTGTCGGGGCGGTGGAAGCCCCGGTGTAGGCGGGTATAAAATGTTGGTTAACCAGGGAGATTTCATAAAGCAAGCACTCAATAGAACGTCGCGGTCACTGTCGTGCAACCAGGATAACTTATCCAATTCAGCTTTGCGGTATAAATCCATTTATATTCCCTTCCGTCTTCCGTGTCTAAGCCACTCGACGAGCTGCAGTAAGGAACTTCCGAGCTTTCCTTATTTTATAGTTCAAGATACCTGTGGACACCTCCGTTAAGCTGGACAGCAGACTGAGCGAGTGACTGAAGAAGCAGGTTGAGCAGTTCTGAAATCCCTTTAAAATGTCCTGCACCATTTTGAAATGGAAAGTGAATTTGTATAGTGTGCTGAAATCATCTCTAATACGCTACTGTCACTGACAGAGCGGGCGTACTGTACATGTAGGCTAGGCCCGCGCTCACGGGCCCAGACCAGGCGGCTAACATCCATACGCAGCCCTGGTCTGCCGTTTAATGGTCACCACCCTTGTGATCCACGTAATTGCATGGATCGGTACTCATTTACCGACCCCGGAGGGATGGAAGGCTGAGTTGGCCTAGGTGGTTGACACATACCGGACACTTTAGTTACCCACCAAGTGGTCACATGTCGACCATAGATCAGGCGTAGGTCGTGGAATGTCCGCCAGGCGCCAGCCAAAGACCGACGTGGCAACCATCGAGCCACGCCGCCAACATCAACCATGTGCCGCTGTTAATGCGTCCCAAGTCAGCAAGGTCTGCGGCCTTCGAAGTTCGTTACGATCGAACAGCCTACCTCGACTGGGCGATGCGAGTCTTTAATGTCGACGACGACAACTCGACGCTGTGTCGGTTGCGACGCGTATATGAACCTGTTTCCGACAATGACCGCATCCCCCCACTCACAGCGCGCGTCGCACAGCGCCCTGCCGCCGCCGCTGCTGTTTCCGGTCACGTGCCCGGAACCGGAAGTGAGCTGGAGTCGCGTCGATCGGCGGACGGACAGGTCGTACTGGGCGTCGACGTGGTGGCTGGCTCGACAGAGCTGTGCGTCGTAGACCGTGTAGCCAGAGACGTGAAACACCACGTACTTGCTGTAATCGTCCGACGCTGCAACATTCCTCAAGCACGTGACACACTGCGCAATACGACACGCACGTTTTGTAATACGATGAAAAACGTTTTATTCGCTGGTAAAATAGTAGCACATAAACATGGCGAAACGTAGAAAAACAGTGAAACGAGAACATAGCAGATAGAGGCATATCTACAGGGTGGCCCAAAAATAGGCACATTTTGTATGCCTTATAATTTCATCAACTATTGGCCAATTTTCAAACTTATTTCACTGTCAAAATCTGGAGGACATTTGTAATAATACTTTCACTAAACATCCTACCACACCTCAAATGTGGCGCTACACTACCTTGTGAAATGTCAATGTCTTAAAGCAACAATTGAAAACAAGATTTCTATAACAACACATTTTAAGCAATGAACAACAGTAAACAACGTGTTTATTGTCTCGGCTATTGTCTAAAGTAACTGCCATATCCTGCAGTCAAATAAAGTTAAGGCGTATAACAATGGTGCCAATTTTTTGGACCACCCTGTATACTGTACGATAATCTGTCGGTGTAGGACCACACACCGGTGACGGATGATGTTCCATCAGCCTGCTGTTGGACGAACACAGTGGCAATGTCCTGTCCACTGCCGGCGTCGTTCTGGGCCGTGCACTTGTACGCGCCCGTGTCCACTGGGTAGCGGAGACCCCGCACTTCCAGCGTCTGATTGCCGTCTGCAACATCCGCATATCGCCGTCATCATGACTTTCGGTAGTGTGACAATTACAACCTTAAGTCGCACAGACGGTGTAACGACACGTCTCGTATGAATTTATCTGGATTCGTAGGACATGTGACTATATTTAGTTGAATGTTCACTACTGCATGCTGTTTAGTAGTACGGTTAGGGTTAGGATTAGATTTAGTGTCTGGTTGGTAAGTTGTTATGCACACGTAATCAGTGGCGTTGGAACGAATTTGAAAGTGGGGGCCAGATCCGGAGCAAAAGTGGGGAGCACCGGTCTGTGGCAAAGCGCCGGGAATATTTTTGGTTGTGTCCCTCCACTTTTTTGGCTCTAAAAGTTTTGGTGAGCGCTTTTGTAATGGTCAGTACAGCTTGGTCAGTTTCTTGTTTGCTGTTCTTCTACTCACGGTACCGGTACCTCCCCGTGCCCAGCCATTTGTAAAAGTGGGGGGACACGTGCCCCACCCCATGCCCTATGGAGTCGACGCCACTGCACGTATTTGTGAGACTTTAGGTTGTAATTATCATGGACCGATTGGTGGTGCCGAAAATCCGGCTCAACACAGAGCTTACACCCGGCCAGTTGTGAGCCAGAACCAACCATAACCATAACCCTATTTCTAATCATAGCAATCCTAACCCTAACCACACTAACCCTAACCCCAACCCTAATCCTAACCCTAACCCTGGCCGGGTTTTAGGCCAGACCTTTGATTATGTGGCGGAGTTCTGCTCTGTGTGGCAATTGTTTCTTTACTTGCGCCATTCGTTCGCAACAGATATTCACGAAAAGTTTGCCACAGAACTAAACTAACAAAATAATAGCTCCATTCTTCGATTACAGTGTTCTTCGACCGCTTACTAGCTTACTAGCGTCAGAAAATTAATAGCGGACCTAATTGGTTATGTTTTGATCAGTGTTGTATATACGTTTTTATTGGTGCATCTTTATTCGACACCAAAGGAATAACACTAAACATATCAGTAAAAGTAAAACAGTAATATACGAAAGTCAAATAACAATATAGAAGCAGTAAAACTACAGTATACTACAGGTACTACAATTTGAAAAAAAAACACTAAGCTTCAAACACAAGTTCGCATATATTTATTTAGTGACATTGTGCTTCCAGTGGCGTCATAAACAGTTAGTTTTGCTTGTCCGAAATTAAACGGAGGAGGCAAAAAGCGCCAGAAGCAGCCGAAATACAGGGTGGCCCAAAAGAGTAGCCACTACCAAATGATCAAAAACTTGATTTAATCTTACTAAAGCCTGTCAATGAGATTAGATTTATTCGTAAAATTAAAGAATAAATCAAGCACTATAATATTATTCGAGCATTAATATTATTGGTATTGCATATTCCATGCGTGGCCTAGTTTCTGACCTCATTAACTATGCCTGACCCGCAAACTAGCGATATGCGTCATTTACGGTAAATGATGTTAGCGCTTGCTCTGGCATCAGCTCGTCATAACGAACTGTGAATTCTATGTCTAAACGATCTATCAGATGAAGATTTATGTCAAAATATCTTTTATTTCCATATTTTCTCTTTTTTTTCTGGTTTTAAAACATGATTTTATCAGATGCGTTGATTTTTTTTCCATATCGCAGCTTCAAACACAACAAGTGATGACGTCACAAATTAGGTAACACATAGAATATTTGATACAGACTTATTATATTCTTGTGCTCATGTTGTAGTCGAAGCTGATGAAAAATCTAGCCATAATGGCGGGTTTTAATACGATTTAATGATGATTCGTGATAGTGGCTTACTTTTTGGACCACCATGTAGGCCTAGATAAAAAATGTGCTCGAATTCAGATCTAATTCGATAATGATCTTGCAGCGTGGTTTAATTACTGATTGTTTTCCATTTAGATTTCTTACTATACAGTTCGAAAGAATTTAACACTGCATCATATCTACGTGACTAACTTCGAGCGTAAAGTGCCAATGCAACAATAATTTTGTGAAAGTGTCACTCACTCTAATAATGATAATCTTTATTCACCATCAATCAAAAATCAATCAATCAATCAAAACACATTTCTATAGCGCCATATGTCGCGAGCGAATCAGAGGCGCATGATGACGGAAACTAGGCCGAGTGTTTACAATCGCTATAAGCAGTGTCAAAAAGT
>Ga0056116_1000495_pt1 | contig 13498 bp, 12 predicted proteins | sample WorMetOlspDAHAB2_FD_67352 | JGI IMG/M metagenome (GOLD analysis project Ga0056116, IMG submission 67352) | Marine gutless worms symbiont microbial communities from Max Planck institute for Marine Microbiology, Germany - Olavius sp. DAHAB.2 ...
AACAGAGCAGCATCGTCCAAAATAGCACAGAACATTATTAATTTGGCCACATAAAATATTTCGTCTGTTGATAATGTCAGACTTGTCATCAGAGTCAGAGGAGATAATATGCCCAAGGTGTGAGTATTCATTCACATATACAAGAGGATGGTCGGCAATGTAAAATACGGGTCTCTGATTTAGTCGAAAAGCCCTACATTTGTATGGTGGAATATACATACATTATACATACATGCATTGGACTGCCAAACCTGACCTAACTTTGGTCTCAGAACTGTAACACTAACATCCACTCGGGCCTGTTCAGCCCTGTCTCTTTATGGCATGAAAAATCAGTTGCTGGCAGTAGCCTTGACCACTGCTGGGGAAGAAAGGGTGATTTTTGCTTTTATGCGAGTGTAGTCAGGACTGGTGGCATACTGCTTAGATAACAAACAACAGCGTTTAACTGACTGAGCCAGCTGATGTGGGTTGTGTGTATGACCACAGCGGTTCTGGAAGCATTGCGAATATGGATTTTGAGTTTTCCACTAATTTGTTTATCCTAGCTGTCTGTGTTGGAATCTTCTGATGGAGCAGTCTTGTGTATTGTTTTTCAGTTTGGTTGGCTGTGTGGTGATTGTGATAGATGGGCGTGAGCGTCGTAGACAGCAGCATTGCAGGTCTTGGTGGCTGTCCATATGCACATGGTGCTAGTGGTAATGTCGCAACAGAAGACGTCGTATATTTGCTGAATGGACTTGGCATAAAAACGGTATTAGCTGGCTCTGTAGGCATTTTGTTTTTTCTATATGTCACAGATTTTTTTCTGATTTAATTTGTCATATCTATCAAACGGTGGTGGACACCAGCACTGCACATTGTGATAGAATATGTTGGTGCTTGGTACCTCCACTATTCTGGTTTTCTGGGCACAAGTAGAGTTGAAACATCATAATTATATATGTCACCCATGAAAAGCTCACAGTTTTCAATAGTTTGACTATATTCTATCTCAGAAATAACTCAAAAGTCTTACAGTAATGGAACACTAATTGAAAGTCACTCGTGGGCCGTGGCCTATGGCCGGCCTGTCTTTTCCATTGACTTTTAAAGTTACTTGCCTGTAGACTATAGCCCAAATTCCATTTATTGCATCGCGTCACGATACGTCACGATTTGCTATCTAGCCCATCTCCGCCTCCGAAATGACCTATATTGTGTCGGGTGGAGCGTTAAACTCTACTCACTCACTCATTCATCTAGCCCATACATATTGATATAGGAATAAGTCGTACGTGCTGTGTCGCGCATGCTGTAGGCCCTACAGCAAGCGCGACACGTCCGTCACCACGAGCGCGACAGGCGCGATATGAAACTGAGTTTGTTTGTAATGTGTATAAAGTTATGATCGCCGTTAATTCGTTTCAAAAAACGAAATATTTTCATTTGTGAGCTGAAATAATAAATAATAATAAAACATGATATCGTTTTACACGCGAGCACTACTGCTTCTTCGTCGTCCGCCATGTTGGAACAAGAACGGCGCAGCACGCACGACACAGCACGTCACGACTCGCACGACATGTCGTGACGTGACGCAACAAGTGGAATTTGGGCTTATCTGCAGTTGACAAAAGTCATGCACCAGTCTCTGTTTCTACAGTGTGCTTTTCGATGTTGCTTATGGATGCATCTAAAAATTGGTGAAAGAAACATCGTCATCGTTGCAATAGAATCGGGCCTCATGTGGTTTATTGCTTACTGCCATTAACAACGCCTTTGTGTTACCTTGAAAGCTAACATAAAATATTCATATATCTTAATTGTGTCCTGCATTATACAGCATATATTTACAGTGATGTTTGTTGCATAAGTGGGTTTGTTTTAGTTTTTTTGTTTCGTTTTCTCCAAATGACTAGTATAGTTTTGCAATCATTATTCTTTGCTGCTGTTCTTGCTAGGGTGTTGACTTAGACCAACTGCTCAGTGCTGGATTCTACATATCAGAAGCTCTTAAAAGGCCGACTGCATCAAAGGTTGCACTGGCTCGTGGCAAGGCCAAGCTTTAACGTGCATTGGACGGAGAATTGCAGTGTAGAATCGTGTAACATAACTGTTCGTATTTTTGGCTTCATTTGGTGCTCTAGTTTAGAAAGAAATAGGGACTTTTATGTTTTGTCAAGTAGAGACGACAATAAAAAAGCTGTTTGGTAAAAAAATTTCATATGGTGTAGTCGAGAAAAAAATCATGCATTTGATTGATTTGTTAAAGCTGGTTGCAGCTTTTTTAGGATATAAGGAATAATGATATTTCGACACCACTGTTTACCACAAATGATAGACGTTAATGTTCACTTACGAAACTGTTTTCATTGATATTATTTCCGACAAGAACATGATGGCTAACCACGAGGTGCAAATGCATGACTGGCTCAATCTATGCTGTGTTGCAGCTTGCAGTTCTTTTGCAACGTAATTCGGTCAATACTGTACCCGTCTCCATGTCTGATTGTTGGGTGTCTTAGCATGCTAACGTCCATGCTTCACGCGTGTTCAGCCTGCAGTTTGCTCAAAATTTTCGTTCATTCTCAATAATTCAGTGAAATGTTGACTATGTGCTTTGATGTTATGATTACAGTGTGATATTTGCTTGTCGTATGATGGTGCATTTGTCTCCAGTTTTAATTCAACATGTACAAAATGTTGTGTGGTTTTTGCAAAAGTATTTTAAAATATTTTCTACTCCAGCAAATGGTGGACCTTCTGATGCTTCCTGATCAAACGTATAAATTATTTCGAAATAACCATCCCATATAGTGCGCACCAGCTAGGCCTAACTCATTGGCCAAGGAAATGGTGACCTTTAAAGTAATATTTTAGATATTTTTATTTTATTATTTTTAAAAATAGAGTGGAATTGGCTGGGATGTTTTACCTACTACAGCAATTGTATGGAAAATTTTATGTGAGCGATAATCTTAAATCCATTACCCTGTGCAATTTATTACACGTTTTTCAAATGTTTGCTCAGCAATAGCATAAACATTAGCTTATGAGTGTAATGGAGTTATCGCGGTGTCTTTCGACGATTATTGAGCTTTTTATCGTAGTAACAGCGACAGCTGAAAATTAGTGTACATATACCGAAAATATTGCAAACAAATCGCATGCATGCTTTTTTGGAAAAGACCTAGAGTCGATTTCATATTGGGTGTCGCTGTTCTTTCAACAATAATAGCTACATGTATGTGCCGTTAAGTGTGGGGAAACGCTAGCCTAATTAGCAAAATTAACCTCATAACTAAATGACTGACGATTTTCGTTTGCAATATTATCGGTGAAGTTAAAAGAATGATACAGTTTAGCCTAATTGTCTGGAAATTTATTTTTTTCAGCATACAAGGCCATTAATTTTGGCTGTTGCAATTTGCAAAGCAATGGCATCGTATAGTCTTGCACTCGCAGAACATCTTGCGTATTCCGCCAACAACTATCGATCTTTAACTGAAGATATCGGTCACTTTGTCTGCCTCGAACGTCTGCGTGTCAAACTGTCCGTCCATCCACCTTCAGTAGATCTGATTTCTGACTGTCTATCTAGCGTGACTTGTATTCGACTACAAATTTATGGCCGCGAGCCTTATCGATATTGCCTGTCTGTCTTGGCGACAAGGCTATATTCACCAGTGACAGCTACTATTGCTTTTCAGAAGCATATACATCACGGCCAGCATGTATAAGCCAGCACGCTGTCAAAGCATCTCTGCAATCGTTTCTGGATTGCGTTATAGCGTTCGTCTGTTTTCCTATACTAGCGGATCAAGAAATATCCTGGTTGGTCTAATTGTAGGTATGGAGGTCATACCTTTCCTTTTCGAATTGTTTAATTTTGTAGACACGCATGAACAGGCCGGTTTCCAGAGCAAAAAAGTTAGGAGGGTTAAAGCTGGCTTAGCCTGTGTCTAATATATGCCACGTAGGACCAAAGCACAGTCCATTGTTTAATTCCCATACAGGGTGGCCCAAAAAAGTAAGCCACAACCAAATGATCAAAAAATTGTATTAAAGCCTGTCAACTACACTAGATTTATTCGTCAAATTAAAGTATGAATCAAGCACAATAATATTATTCGTTAACATTACATATTCTATGCGTGACCTACTTTCTGACCTCAATAACTATGACCCGCAAACTAGCGATATGCGTCACATACGGTAAATGATGTCAGCACTTCCTCTGGCATCTAGCTCGCCTGAGCAAGTTGTAAATTCCATTCCAAAACAATCTTTTAGATGGAGCTTTATGTAAAAGTGACTTTTATTTTTTTCTGGTTTTCACACGTGATTTTATCAGACGCGCTGGTTTTACCCGTATCTCAGCTTCAAACACAGCAAGTGATGACGTCACAAATTAGGTCACACATAGAATATTTAATACAGACTTTTTGTATTCTTGTGCTAATTTTGTAGTCGAAATTAATGAAAAATCTTGCCATTGGCGAATTTTAATACGATTTAATGATGATTAGCGATAGTGGCTTACTTTTTTGGGCCACCCTGTAGGCTATTATTATGTTGTAGCTCGATCGTGAACACAAAATGTCTACACCATTTTTAATGTGGCTCATGTCAATGAAAAACTTCTAATTGGTGAAAACCAGGAGCTGAAATGAGTCCCAAATCCTACTGCAAACATCGGCCAGTGTCGAGACCAGAGTCTAACCACTGTAACCAGCCGAATAGGAGGCCTTGGGGAGCGTCGTGAGTTCTGTGGGGGTCTGCCGAAATTGAAATTGGTGTAATTGTTAGTTGTTAGTTGTTTATCACTGTCCACAAGTTACTATCTTTAGATATCGAATGATGCTAAATTTGTACTTCAGGTGCATCACTTGGTGGCGGAAAATAGGGAAAAAAACTTTGTCAGAGAGCCTCGGCTAACTAGTAACTACGCCTATACATTACTGCAGTGATCTGAAACAACTGAAAAGCATCATAGAAAAAGTTAATTCATCCACGAAATCACGAACTGGTCTAGATAATCGAGAATTGTCGTGCGCAAAAATGTGACCTATTAATTTTACACTATGCTCCTGCGGTTGTGTTAAATGAATCCAATCCGTCACGCGCTGTGACAGACAAGCGCCAAAAACGTGCTTTCGACACGGTACGTCCGTCGTTGTGACGATGGCAATTTGGCATAGTTGGGATTGCCAGCCGCGGTGAACAACGTGGGACGTGAGGGGAGCAGCATGGCTCGTTCTGGTAAAGGCTGGCATAATCCGATAACATCTTTCGACAGCATTCTAAAATGCCGAAGCGAGTAGCTCCCTTACTTTTGTAGAGTAAGTTTACGGTTTTAGCTTTTCTCTGGTGATTTTTGTTATTGCTGTTTATTTTTTATATTAGCTTTTACTTTTTTTACACTATGTGTACTATGTATACGATGTCTATAATAAATTAATATAAATATATAGGCCTATGCTCAATAAATGATTGTGGACTGAATCTTTGAATGCATTGAATCGTTTTTAATGACTTGCTTCTGGAATCTGGCATAAAGTGTTGTTTGTAGATGATTCCACAAGCTTAGCGGTTTTCTCACGATAGTAAACAACTTCAAAATCGATATTGTTGTTGTATTGGGTGCCACAGAACAACCATATTGGAGCCTAAAAGACCCGCCAGGGTAGAAAGGCGTACTTAATTAAGCCTCTTTTTGGAGTCATTACGTCAGGCCTTTGCGTCTAGTAGGTCGAAATAACTATAGGCTTAGATGATTGGTGATTGTATATTTTAACGTCATAAATCTGTCTATGTGCATATGTATTAGTAGTAGGCTTATTGTTTATACTGTGGCTGCCTTTTGGCGTAATAAGCGATAATAATAGTTGGACATCGTAGGTCCAAACTTAATATATTTATATCGAAAATCTGGAAGTGCACAACGCATGCTATTCCTGTTTAGATCAGTCATTAAAATGGGGTGCTACGGCACGTTGCAATGTCCACCGTGCCACTTTGCCGTGTTGTCGCTGTGAGGAGACTTAACAAGTAGTAGGAAGAAAGTGCGGAAATCTGAAAAAAAACTTATTTATTCGCTGGTGTGTTTTAGCTGACTGCATGGTGAAATTCGCACAAAATAGTTGCCACGACAAGTATAGCCTATACTTTGTTTTTTGACTCTATATTTAGCCAATTAGATGATATGCCGATTCTGTGAATATACAACGAATGGATCGCTGTCTCGTTGCGTATCTTGCACAAAAGGTGTGCTTTTACAGCTTTGGCGTTGATCGAAGGCTTTTCATCAGCCGCTCGTGACTCGTAGGTGTTGGCTTCAGCTTTTCTTCGTTAAATTGTCCACACAATCACACTAATAAAAGCGTTTACATTGATGATAGGCCTATAATAGAAGATAGCAAGGAATGTTGCACGTGGGCTACGTAGGCCTAAATATATTCAGTGTATATAAAATGACATTAGCTATGTTGAGGACGTTAAGCAGTAAGCCTAACCTTCTATACTCGCTTGCCGCCTGCTGTTCCTGAAGAATATCGCTCACGTTTTTACTGATTTGTAATTGTTATATTAATTCACGGTAATTCACCTATTTTATCGGCGAAGTGGGCACACTTTGCACTCTGTAGCTAGAGGCTACATGGTTCACGCGTGTCGCCAACTGTATCTTCTCCTCTGGCGTCGACAACCAATTAGTTCGTTGGACCATCGTCAAAGTACCGAAAGATTATTAAAGATCCGAAAGCAAATGTTGGCAGCTTTAAACTGTCCGCACAGTTGATATAAAACTGAAACGAAACTGAGCTAATGTCAAATTTCACCATGAATCCACTGTTTTGACAGAAATGTATCGTAGGTTGGAATGCGACGATCTAGTGGCAAACGACGACACGTTTTTGAAACCGGTCGACAAAAAACAGTCAAAACGTAGCAGTTATCAATATTGACGGCTCAGTGAAAAATCTGACAGGATTGTTATGTGGAGACAGAATAGCGAGAGAACAACTGGGCTGTGAGAATGCTGCTGCGCTGTACTACTTTGCTGCTGCTGCTGCCGCTGCTTGAATAGATGACACGCAAGCAGCACGCACGAAGGACGTGACTAGCGCACGCTATGTCAACGCTCTTATTATTACCGACAGTCGCTAGAGGCCCCCGAGTTCACCAGGACACGCACGATGGTTGACGCTGTGACGACCGTTGTCGTATCTGACGCGGACGGAAATGGAAATCTGTCGAACGAATCGGCGGCGCCCGCGAGCGTCATGTCGACAGCGGAGGTGGTCGCCTACTCTCTGGTGCTTCCGACGATGATCGCCGCCACCATCTTCGGCAACGTGCTCGTCGTGCTGTCGGTGTTTACGTACGCGCCGCTCAAGACGATTCCGAACTTCTTCGTCGCGTCGCTCGCGTGCGCCGATCTCGCGGTCGCCGTGTTGGTGATGCCGTTCAACGTGGCCAACTTCGTCCAGGGCCGGTGGTCCTTCGGCGCAGTCTGGTGCAATGCGTGGTTGACGTTCGACATCCTTACCTGCACCGCGTCCATCCTCCACCTGTGCGCCATCGCGCTCGACCGCTACAACGCCATCCACGACCCGATCACGTACGCGATGCAGCGGACCCGACGCCGAGTGCTCGTCAAGATCGTCGTCGTGTGGGCGACAAGCGCCGTCATTTCCGTTCCGCCGCTGATCGGCTGGAACAGCGGCAGCGGCGGCCAGCACTCGCTCTACAACGCCGACTCAGAGCAGTGCCAGCTCACCGACGACCGTAGCTTCGTCGTGTACAGCGCGTCCGGGTCGTTCTACATCCCGCTGGCGATTATGACCGTCGTCTACATCCGTATCTTTCAGGCGACGCGCGCCCGACTGCGCGCCCGAGCTAGCGCGTCGGCGTCCTACCTTCGCCCGACGACGTCGATGGCCGCCACGGCGACCACGTGCGTCGGTCGCGTTCGCGGCGAGAACGGAAGCGTCGCCGTAGCGACGACGATCGCCGAGCCGGAGCTCCTGACAGTGATCGCGGCCGGTGCCGACACTATACGCGAGGAGGGCGAAAGTAATTCCGGCGTTGTGCCGGCGACGACGACTCAACCACAACACGACGCCGAAACACATACCGTGTCGGCGCCCGGCGAACCCGACCGCGTACCGGTCGCCGGACCTTCCAGACAGGAGTCTGTCGGTGAAAATCGGCCGCGGCGGAAACGACGGCGTCCGAACAAGGCAGCGTCGAAGACGGCGACCGTATCGCAGCAGGTGCACGAGTTCATGGAGGAAAAACAGCGCATATCGTTGACGAAGGAGCGTCGCGCGGCACGCACTATGGTCATCATCATGGGAGCGTTCGTCGTCTGCTGGCTTCCGTTCTTCGTCATGTACGTCATATTTCCGTTCTGCGAGCGCTGTGCGGCGGCCACAGACTACCGCGTCATCAACGCCATCGTGTGGCTCGGCTACGTAAATTCGACCATCAATCCGATCATCTACACCGTCTTTAACATCGACTTTCGTCGCGCCTTCAAAAACCTGCTCACCCTGAAATGCTATCGAACTCAACGATAGACTGTGTGAATGATTTCTCTCTCTCTCTTTTATTCACGCTGTCGGCGAACTGGAAAGCACTGATAACGCTACGTCGGGACTGTGGCTGCCTCTGCGATGCATGAGTTCGGTAACAGACGTAAATAATATTGTGAGTTGGTCACGAACAAAACGTTACTCGGCGCGAAAACATTTTGTTTTTATGTGGCATAAGCGTCTTGTTACTTAACGCCTGTATACACGCTGAGAACTGTTGTCAGTTTTCGTCGACACAAGACTTTTGCAGCTAAGTATGTTTGAAAATATTGTATCTTGCATATTGTACCGTATGAATTTTGTTTCAATTATAGGCCTTCTTTCTTACGCGCACTCACTTCCTCGACGTAGAGACTTTCTGTCCATGCGCCTCCCACTCGAATCACTTAGGTGATATGTCAGTGATTTGTGGAAGAGTTTAATTATACGACTCCGTCGATAATGTACGTCGTTCTACGCATCCTATCGGGCGTGAGCGCGCGCGTATTGGATTTTCATTTGCGGGACCGGATAATCCGAGTTTCGTCTGACCTCCAATATCTCGGCCGCCGATCACGTGACCCTGACAAATTTACTGTTTCAGGCTTAACGACCGCGTCTGCTGTGACGTCACAAAATCCTGCTTCTTCAATTTTAAGTGGAACATTGCATTTTCGCCGTTGTGGATAGTTTTAAGAATTTGTTTCCCAAGACGACTGACTGCGGATACGTAATGCAATGTCGTGCAAAATCTTGAAGTAAGGAGTCGGCTGCTCAAGGGCGGATCCAGAAAAAATGAAGGAGGGTCGTGAATAAGGAACTTGAAAATGTGACTGAAAAAAATGCAAATTGATATATTGTTAAATTCACCGAATGTGATCGAACTGAAGCTGAATAGTGTGCTATAAGAATATCTAAACTTCAAATCATCCTACGCGTACAATAGTAAGCGTAGGACGATTTGAACATCAGTGTTAAACATCAGTGTTAAATTTCAGAAACTAGACTGAGTTAAAATTGATTTACATTTTCAATTTAAATATTCATAAGTTTATTTTCCCTTGAAAGTTCATATTAGTTTCTTTTATATTATTCTGCTACCACGTGATGGTGAAATAAAGTTTATAAAAGTGTCAAAATAACACGGGCACCTGATGACTCTCAGGATTCGCCACTCTCGTTGTACAATACGCGGACGAATTCACTGCCATATTACTTTTATTTATTTTTATTATTTAGCTTATTTGCCTGTACTGCGAAGTCGCACGCTCGACTGTCAGAAATTTGGCGAAGAACGACTCCATGGGCATCCAATCGGCGTTACGGTACTGCCCTGTTGTGTCGGCAACCACTGCCAGACCAGTGCCCACTTAATTTTAATTATAACCTTCGGCGGTTAACAGAGGCAGTGTGACAATTACAACCTAAAGTAGCACAAATACATGTGTATAACAACTTCCCAACCAGACATTAAATCTGATCATAACCCTAATCCTAACCCTAACTCTACTATTAAACAGCACGCAATAGTGAACATTCAACGAAAATATAGTCACGTGTCCTACGTATCCAGATAAATTCATGCGAGACATGTTGTTGCGTCTGTACTACTTTACGTAATAGTCACAATACCGATCACAGATCGAGAACGCAGCAAAAATTTTGACACTATGACATCGGAGTAGCCTAATTGTCAGAAGCGTTTAGCTTGGTCGTCCGAATTCTAATTGTACAGTTACAGTCGCATCAATGCAGTTTCGAATTATTGCGTTCCATGATTGATGTCGGTCGAGGGACGCCACCGATGTCTCGAATGCAATAACTATTCGCAGCTGAAGCGTGGCAAAAATGATACGGACACCGCCCACAGTTCGTAACGACGTTCACGGCCTGTGGTTCATGAGATTATTTCATGGCGTAGTTTGACCGTCGGCTATATGTCTACAACAGTCTACACAGTCTATGGAGTGAATTAACGGGTTGTGGCGCACTCGATCGCTGCACTATTACAATCAACCCCTTAGTAAACATGCTCTATGTGTCAAACTCCATCTGAACGGACAATCGGACAAACACCAGGGGCGTCAATCCCGCATTGCAGACAGCTTTGAGCCCACACATAATGCCGCCTTTTCTCTTAAGACCGAACGAAAGCGCACAACTACTAAACTGATAGTTGCACTGGCCAAATTAACAGTTTCTTCGTCACAGTTTGATTCATCTCTTGATATCTTGATAAATTCAAGAAGCGATGCGCACCAATGAACGAACACACGACTGTCCGTTTGTCCATTTGTCCGTTCAGATGGAGTTTGGCACAATAACACGTGCTTTTCCCAGTCATTACGTAAGCTAGTTACTTACAGCAAGGCCTTGTAGCTCGTCGTGAGTTATTTTCACACATTAACTCCGTGGAGAACGTGTTGTAACTTGTACACTGTACACGGTGGCCCAAAAATACGCCGAGTAAATGAGTAGAGTTTTACGCTCCACCCACGCAGTTCAGGCCATTTTAGAAGCAGCAGAGAACAATACCGAATTATCGTTTACTTATTCCCTTATTTAGTACTAGTGTCTTACTGTTGTTGGACACCCTGCATATCTGATTATTTCGATGATTGCAAAGTAAATTACATTACATTACATTATAGGCCCATCGTATGGCAAATGTTACAAGAACATGTGTATTGCTGACTCGTTAATGACTGACAATCTCAGCAGTTTTTTTCTCAGCAGTTTGTTTCTGTGTCAGATTTACGCCACCCAATGACCTAACGGTCTCACCGGTTATATATACTGACATGAATTGTCAACTTCATAATGACCATTTGTTTTTCCTTACACAGTGGAAGAATGGACAGACGGCTTATAGCCAGTGGCGTAGACTTACAAGGTGCGTGGGGTGCGTACGCATCCCCCTGCCAAAGAAATACATACATTTATTGTACCAGATTTCTGATTTACTTACTGTTTACATTTTCACCCTTGGAAATCGGCGCCCTGAATCAAAAAGAACGACCCTTGCGCACCCGCTGTAGCAAATTCCTAGCTACGCCACTGTCTGTAGCGTAATGAAATTGTGGGGGTCGCATGCTGCAGAGGTTGTCTGTGTCGTCTTTGTGTACTGTTAACGGGACGTTAATGACTCCCATTACACGGAGCACGGGTGTGTCGTTTTACGCGTCATTTTTCTTAAGATTTTACCAATTTTACCGGCTTTGTAATTAATTTAATTCATCTCGGGCATTCCGGTCGTCGCCAATGTTTGTTTTTATTTTGAGTCTTGCGGGAGTGAGTGAGTGAGTAGAGTTTAACGCCCCACCCGACACAATATAAGTTATTTCGGAGGCGGGAAGAGACCAGAGTACGTAAGCGCAACTTGAAGACAGAAGGTGTACGTGACTGATCTGGGTTTTCGCGCGTCGGCCGCTGAGTAGAGGCGAGTCAGCCATCAGTCCGTTCGCTAACACACACTCATTGCCACACGGTCTGCTCTCGGTAGAGGTCGTCATCGTGACGGACCCAGCTGCTCGATGAAGATTGCAGCAATGGGTCATTGTGGTTGTGGGCAGCAATCCACGCTGTCATATCACCGTCGAAGTTGACATTACAGCGACGAGAATTTAAACAAGACTGCGGTAGTCCACGCAATACACTGTGCGACAGACAGTGCACTGTGTATGCAACAAAGTAACGTCGATCGCACTGCACCTAATTTACCGAGCTTTATTTCACCGTCCGTAAGGCATGGGCTCAACCACGGGATGGACAGAATGATATGTCCCCCTAGTTTTTGAATGGGGAGAATGGGGGAGACAACATCGCGCCCACACTTTTGGGTGCACAGTAAAATAGTATTTAATTGATCGATTGATTAAACATGTGTTTCGATCCCCCCTCTCTACTGCTGGCTGTGAGGACTGTGACTTTCGTTGCGTTGTAACCGATGTTTCAGTTTCAAGGTATCATGTTTAGTGTTATTGCTGTTCTATGGCTCTATTTAGTAACGTAACTCTGTATGTACACAGGGGCGACGGACGCCTAATAATGACAGCCATTCATTTCAATAAAAAACTGCTATCAAAATGAGTTACAAGTGAGGCAAGCTATTTTACGAAATGGCCAGAACTGCTTCTATAAAACATGAAGTTTATAGCTCAACCTCTATAGGCCGCCAGATCGACGCCCATGCACTGAGGCCATAAACCGCGCAAAATTCATTGTCGATGCTGAGGGCAAACAGTGAGAGGAAAAACAAGACAGACAACGAAAAAGGCAGCTCAAAAGAGTCAAAAGGGGAATAAAGTCCAAAGCCTGCCGCTTTCTCTTGTCCGCTGCAGCATACAAAAGTACTATTATTGTTGGTGCGTTATTGTTTGTATTTGGCCGATGGCTTTTTTCAGCCGCGGCAAGCTGAAGCCATAACAATACTAAGATCGATGTGTATCGGCCTACCAAAAATCTCCAGTGAATAACACTGAACCATAGCCGAGGATGCACGTTACTGTTATTGACGTTTGGTGTAGCTTCGAGGCCCCGTTGTAAATACCAGGCTTGCCGTGGATGGAGACGCTGAAAATGCGAGACGTGAAAATGCAAGAAATAAAAATTCTGCTTTCAAGTTTGAACTGTTTGAACCGTTATGTAAAACTGACCTAAACACTTAACTGCTTGCTCATTCAAAGGATCTGAACTGTAAGATAATAGGCAATTTCACATCCACGGCAATCCTGGTTAATTCACGCACAGTATATTCTTTAGGACGAAATAGGCAAAAATAGATCTAGGTCTATTGAAATGACATGAAAGTGAAATCTTTTCTTGGGTATACTTTAGATGTTAGGTCTAATTTTCTCTTCAAACCGGTGAATTTCATGTTCAAATGTTTACAACTGCTTACAGGTGTTTTAGTGATCTACATTTTGTATTCATGTTAACAT
>Ga0056116_1000496_pt1 | contig 13453 bp, 9 predicted proteins | sample WorMetOlspDAHAB2_FD_67352 | JGI IMG/M metagenome (GOLD analysis project Ga0056116, IMG submission 67352) | Marine gutless worms symbiont microbial communities from Max Planck institute for Marine Microbiology, Germany - Olavius sp. DAHAB.2 ...
CTGGTGGCTCAAAAATTACAATAATTATAATTAATTATAATTATAATTAACATTATTATAGTATGTTGATCATAATGACACATTAGTGGCAGTGACACTAGATTATCCAGGCATAGTTTTTTTCTGGTATTTTATGTATCTGATCTGTATCAATATCGATACCTGACTATTGTTTTCGTTGTGAATGACAGAATGCGAATAGCGCGACATGGCGTCATTAGTAGCATGCACTTGTCACGGCGAAACGGTTCGCCAGACTTGAAATGCGTGCAATATTCGAGGGTGCAGCTGCGTGTGATGTGGTGGACGCGGTTGAACTGATCGAGTCGACGGACTCAGACAGACAGACGGCGTTGTGTAGGTGGCCTCGTGATACGTCAGTCACATGAACATATTGAGTGATGATGCTGACGATGACGATGACTTCAGCAGCGAAAAGATTGCTGCATAGCAGTGGCACGAAGTACGCACGCAGTGATGGCGTAGCTGGCACATCGCTCATCGACGACCACTTTGCCTCGATCTGCGTCGGCGGCCAGCGTCTAGATCAGTAACACTGCATGGCGGCATCAGCATCGGACTCGGAGGGCGTCCGCCTGTTGCCGGTCGGTGGCTGGGTCGATCGGTTGGTTGGTTGGTTGGTTGGTCGAGCTCCCGTCGACGATTGGAACCACGTGCTTCGTCGTCGACGTCGCTCGCTCCTCTCGCTCTTTCGCTGCTGAGTTTCCGGCGCTGATTGCACGACGGGCTACAGTGCAGGCACCGCCGCCGCTGCCGCCGCCGGCGCTGCAGCTCCTGCTGCGGGCGTCTATTGATGGCGTCTATTACACCGACCGACTACGTGCCCGACGTCAGTAAATAAGCCATCTATCTGTACAGCAAGCGCACCTTAACGTCAATTTTTGCTGCTCAGCCACCCACCCAAACATACACTCACCAGCATCTATTGCGAAGCCCAAATATTTGCTCACAGTTGTCGCTTATTGACAACCAGTGAGTTACTGCTGCTGTTGGTGCTTCCTTACTGGATAAGCAATATGTGTTACCCCTGACATCTGCCTTATTATACTTAATTATATGTTTGTGCAGTCATCATCTGCTTACATACTCCATTCGCTCGCTCGAGGCCAAGTCTCCACCTACGCAAATTTTACACTTTATCACCAAGAACAATTGGACTGAGCCGCTACTTCTCAGTCGGATAAGTGCCTCACAGTCGTGACGTGAGAAGTACTGATAATGGCGACAGCAACCGTGTTATGTAGTGTTCAGTTCGTTGGGAAGCTCAGTTCAGTTCAGTTCGAACATTTATAATGCGCCGCTCTAACCGAGTGCTCAGTCAAATCACGCCCGTCGCTAAACATAACAGCGACGTTTTCAGTCTGTGTTGGAATTTTGTCGGAGTGTCGGGGTTGCGTCACGGAACGATTGAGGCTGTGAGTTCCAACTTGTTGGCCCTACACTGCGAAACTGGCGTTTTTGGTTCGCGGGACGGCCTCATCACCGTGGGTTGAGGAACGACCGGAGACACTGTTCACATACTTTGTCTCTGTCGCAAATCCAGTCAGATTTACACTAATCACGTCGACGCTTTGCTGTCACGATGGTTGTGGAGGAGGCTGGGTGATAGAGCAAAAACTCTACTGTACAGTAGACCTAAGTCTGTGTCTGGAAAACTTCCGCGCAGTGGTCAGTGTGGTGAATAACGTAGAAATGTGAAACGAAATGAACGTGTGACTGGTTTGACGATAACGTCGATCACTTGAACAGCGAGACAGCTCTTCCGCGGCGTGCGTCGTTGCTTCATGAATTATTGCTCGCCACTGCCGCGTGTCACAGCCGTCCACCGACCGATGAGATGAGCCTACACAGGCGACGCCTTCGACGTCACACCATCGAGTTGTCACCAGCCTCTTTTTTGCCGCCTCCTGCATTTCTTCTCGCCATCTCTGGTGGTCTATCTAAGTTTGATTCGGCCTCCGAAATGACCTGAACTGTGTCGGGTGGTGAGGCGTTAAACTTAGTCACTCAGTCTGATTCTAACAAACATGACAGTGTCACCGGTTGCAGGTGTCTGCAATATCGGTCGAGTCATCCGTGAGCAGCACATCTCAGAGCAGAGGCAGCGGCGATTTGCAGTGACGGTGGTGGCGGCGGTGCAGGGTGCCTAAGTCGGATGTGCTTTAGACGCAGATGGACAAGTGTCAAGTCCCGCCTGTCAACATTACTCGATCCGCTTAATCCCTGTGTCCATCCGGATTGCTCACACCGCGTTGTACCAGTGGTCATCCTGGGCAGTCGTTGCTTCAACGAGCTGCTGCGTGTTAACAGTCGTGGTCTGCGTATGTAGGACGGAGTTCCACCAATGATGACGCTGGAGCAGGTGTATGTTTTAGGAGTATGCTGCGGTCTAGAACTGGAAACGAGGTAGTTTTCGGAATATGCCTCGTTTTGAATCACATGACAAAGAAAGCAGTTGAGAATCTGCGCTCACAGTATAGCCTATGTGATAATCGAACGAAATCTGTTGCGTGGACGTTAAAGAATATGGACATCATGCAATATCGGCAGAGTAATACGCCAAGGCGTGCAACTGACCAGCGGTCAAAAGATACAGTTCGTTGAAGTTCAGTGGCAGCTGGATAATAACGATTTGCATGTTAGAATACTTCTCTTGTATGTCTGCAAATTGCCGGTGTCTGTAGCAATGGCAGAGATTGAACAACCGCCTTATAGCAGTGAAATTGTAAAAAAAAACGAGAAACAAACAAAAAAACGAAAACGAAAATAATAGTTTCCAGTGGTGCAGATAAGCTACTACCGATTATTAGCAACTATTGCAAATACATGCCCGTTCGCCTGAATTGCGGGTGCTCGATAGCACTTGGCTATACCGGCAGTTCATGAAACTAGGCAGAAGGATCAATATTATTGGCGTGCATTGCGCAGGCCTACAGTGAAGTAGAACTATACGAACGACAAATAACTACAGACATTGAAGGTGTTCAGTTTTGATGTCTTCTTACAGATCCGCTCTATATTGATGCAACTGTATCTAACACGATCAGCGTTGTTTCTGCACGCTGTTTCAATATGCGATGTGTGAGTCGATCACGGAGTGGCTGTATGTGACCCCATCCTAACCTTTGACCCAGCGGAGGTCATTCGTGAAGCCCAAAACGGCCTAATGTTAGCATCACGGTATCGTCAGTGTATGCGTGCTAGATGGTAGCATGACATGTCAGTAAGCCGTCAAGCGGCGGCGGACGGCGTCCTGCAGAGGTGGCGCACTCAGGCGCTCTGTCAACTTGCCGACCACTCATAGCGCGCAATATTGCATGCATCTTTCATTCTGCGCGCCAGCTAACTTCTCTTTATCTGATTACTGTCGTCACGAAAGACTCCTATTATATACATTTTACTATCATTTTGCTTTTTATTGGAATTTGTTTTCTTCAACAAAAGCTCCTCAGTGTAACTGTCGTTAATTTTTTTCCAGAATTTTTGCTGCGTTGTAAAAAGCAAACGACGGAGAATCCGCTGGAAAGTTGGCAAAAAACTACCGCTTATGATATTCCGAAACATATGCTGTAACGAATAATGCAGCACTGTATCAACATTTAACAAACACGCAGAGAAAGCGACATATTAATTTACTAAAATTGACTGGAAATGTGCAAATATGCCATATAGAATGTAAATAGTTAATGTTCATTTTCGGTGCATCATACACCACGCACATCATTACCTTGAATACCTTCATCATTTTTTGTCAACTAATAGAAACACATATGTGTCATAATGTAATCATAGTGAGAAAGCTGTCACATAAATCATCTCAGTGCTCACAAATATAAAGGGACCAGTTGCATAGGTGGCGCTTTCAGATGTTTTACCAGAAAATTGTAGCATCAAACATATAGGCTACACCATCATTCAGGTAACTGTAGTTATGCTGTTATTCATGTTTTGCTGGGCGGTATGGGGCCTATGGATATCGATTTTGGCAAACCACTTAGTAGAAAACCTGTTAGACTATTGCTATATTTGTTTTTGTCACACAGAAATTGTTCCTGCTATTTGGTTATTTTTTACTCCCATTTTATTCGAATTATGAGGGTGTGAGTTTGTTTCATATGTTTATTTACCAGAGAACTGCTCTCTTACGGAATTATGTTCTATATTATATGACTGTTGATTGTCTGTTTATTGCTTTAGGCCCTATATTCAAAGAAGCTGAGTCACCGTATAGTCTTCATGACCCGCATGTATGACATGTAATAACCCACATTCATTAAGGACCGAACTGGACTCATATATTCGTAAGCTGGTTTTTTAATTCAAGTTTTAACGTTCATATAATGATTATATTGTTGCAGTAGTTGCTTACTCACTTTCTTACGTGGTTTTCATTTTTTCTTCACCAAGAAAATAATCCAGCGCTGCACCTGGCTGATGCTATTATTTCCGTACGTCAATGTCGCTGAAGCAAACGCATCGAGTCGGATCTATGAACGTAAAACTGATGGGCTTGCTTTGAGAGTTAGGCAGGTCGCGTACAAGTCATAATGCGTTAATCGTGTTCTGGACTCCATGCATGCGCTCCGTCTGTGTGCAGTATATAGACCTCCTATACAGGTACCAGTAAAACTCAGTTTGTCAAGTCAGTGCAAGACGAATGCATGTCGGAGCCTCAACAGTCATGGACAGAAGTTAACTAAAAAAAGTTGAAATTGCTTGTTAGTTAACTGAGTATGGTTTAACTATGTACAGAAAAATAGTCTAGTTAAAACGTTAGTTAAACTGTAGAAATTATTAGTTGTTATTTAAATAGTTTAAGTTTTTAACTAGGGTCTAGCTGTACACATGTAGTGATAGAACATGAGAATACTAACATATTCTTCATAACTTTGACCTCTTTGGTTCCGATACTGTTTATTATATTGAGTTGTTTTTAATCACTGCTTTTTGGTACGATCACAGTGAACATAAAAATCTGTATACCTGGAGTTATAGCTTCTAACTATACAGATTTTTATGTTCAATGATCGTTACAAAAAAACGCAATTTTTAAAGTTATTTTTGTTCAGCGAACTAATTTTTAAAATAGTTAGTAACTAGTTAAACTTTTCTTGTTTTAGTAAAAAAATTAGTATTCTTGCTCGACTAACTAGTTTTAGTTAGTTATCATAACTGCTAAGTAATTGTAAATAGCGAACTATAAAATATTTTCTAAGGCAGGTCTAACTTTTCTTCAGCACCTCTTGTTAACATCAGTTGCGCGATTTTTGCACGCTTTACGGCGACGTTGAGCATTCGTTCGATGCGTCTTGTGAAAAGACGAAGAATGACAAATGCTATTCTACTGTCACCAGCCTAATGCTGAAAGTCGGAAACCAAACACTAAATGGTAACCTGTCTGCTTGGTCCGCATAAGCTGAGTCAGCGGAATACGATCCTAATGCACATGTCTTTATGGAGAGCTGGTGTTGATTCCCTGGAGGAGTTATAGGCAACGCTTTACGAAGAGACGGTGCATCGTAATCGGTTATTCCACAGCTCTGTGTTGCAAGTGCTTTCTCTCTCTCTGTCTATTGTTGTGCAAAATGTGATTGCACGCACGTGCATGGAGGCGCTCGTTGTGTGGAAATCACGCGTCTGGCTGTCCACGCCACAGCACTGCTTGGTGTCGGGTGCGTTTCACGGCTTTCAAAATCGATTTTTTGGTTTCACATATCATGACTTAAACAGAGACAGTTGCGGCGCAGTGGCAGAATAGTTGCAACAAATGCAGGGTGCAGTTTAACCAGTTTTAAGCGGTTCATCATTTAATTGTGACTTGCATATTTATGACTAAGTCGGAGTTAAGAGCATTCACATCGACAAAAAAGCAACTTAATGGTGTATCTTCATAAAACCAGTTAATCAATGAGCAGCATCCTTATTTATCTTTTTTTGATTAAATATGTACATTTAAATTTTAAGTATTTATTGATTCATAGATTCGTAAAACATTTACAGCTGCCTCTTCTAGTGCAACATGAAACGCCACTGTTGCTTCAAATGACGAAGGATCTGGCAAAGCATTTAAAATTGTGTAACGTTGAACAAAACTTATTCTCAACTTTCAACTGTCGCCAGCCTGAAGTTTTTGTGGTGGCACCGATGGTTTTGTGCGCATAGACCTGCATGCATGCGCGCGCGCGTGTGTGTGTGCGCGCCCGCGCAACAAGAAAACGTTGTTGTTAAATGCGGTGCCTACATAGACATGGCGCGTCGCAGCGCGTCGCTTGGCCTGCAGCGTCATCGACATGCAACGGCGGCTGGGCGACGCGGCATCGCCGCCTATTTTCAGGAACGCACGCAGCCAGCCGTCCTACGAAGAATGCGGAATGAATTACGCCAGACGCCGGTCGAGATACGGCGCCTGCAGCAGCGCTGAAATTATTGCTCTCATGGCGCAAGACGCCGCTGCACTCGCGACATGCTCGGGCGCGATGCACGTCTGCATCACGTACCATTCAATGCGCTGCAATTTCCTTCACTTTTCCTCATCGTAGTTCGTAACGTCATCATCTCATCTGCTACTGCTGCTGCTGGTGATGACTCAGCTTCTTTGAAATCTTCTTTGTGGCACGACAACCTCATTGTGCTGAAAATGCCGTTCATCCCTAATCGATTTTGTTGGAAATCTTCAACAGTTTCTCGTGCTGCCGCGCGCATCTTCGTGAGATAAGCATAGCATGTCCGCTCATTTATGCCAGCTGCTAAATAATGCATCACCCTAATAGTGTAAATTGCTGCCTTTACATGTATTGTAACTGCATGATTCGTGTGGCTCATATGTACTTAAGTTCATCAGTAAAAACAAAAAAATACACAAATAGGTGAAACTATACGTGAAACTCGTAAAGCAACATCTCGTACATATGATTTGTGCCTACCAAAGAAGAAGGAGCCGGCAACAACAATTTTAGGCCTACAAAGCGTGCAAGACAAAAGTGCGCGCATTAATTAATGTGAAACAAAGGTTCGTTAGCGACAGACGAGAGACGGTGAAGCATTAGTTTGCGCGAGCGACGGGTGCGTCGGCCGGCGTTCTGCATTGTAGTGTCGTTGGCAATCTAAGTATTACGACGGTGCGTCGCTGCTTGTTCCGGTCGTTTGTGATCTGAAATGACAGGTCTGATTAAGCCCGGTTATAAATAAAGCCTGGCGGACATCAGCGCATTGTGGGGGCAAGGCAGGGGCGGGGGTCGGCGTTAATGAATTATGATCGGAAACTGTCACGTTATGATTTAGAGCGAGCCGAGCGAGCACATGACACGTCGACTGGCGCCAGATCCTTGATGTCAGTCATTCATCATTGGACAGAGCGGCCGCGGCGGCAAGCCAAACACATCTTGCTATGTTTTGTCATAAATCTGAGTGTTAAGTGCATCGCCGAAATACGCCGTGTCCACTCCGCCGCCTGCGAGCACCTTGATCGTCACTGCGCGCTTTCGCGTGTTCATATATTACAAGACGCTCGCACGCGCCTCAGCCTTCGCGAGGCGGCGCACTGATTCTCCGCGATGTGTTTTCGGCGTCATTTTCGTGCCACGGCCAAGCCGACAAGACGTGCGAAAGTGTGAGTTTGCAAGCAGAGAATTACAGAACCTTCAATGTCATCCAGTGTAACATTCCATTCGTTGAGTGAAGTCTGACGTTTTTGATGTAGTTGTCTCTATCACTTGAACAGTTTTACAACTCTGCGGTGCTGGTTAAATTTATAGCCGGTTTCTGCATTATGCCCGCCGTAAAATCCAATACTATATTAGGAACATCGGAATTTGCTGTCATGATTTCAGGGGTAGGCAATGACTTTATTTCACTGAGCACATCTTTCGCCTTTTTCGACATAATCTACTATATATGAATGTCGCAGAAAGACAGACATCAGCAGAACAGAACAATCGTAGCATAAACCGCGCCTGTGCGAGACAGGCTTACCTTGTACGGTAAAAAAAACTTTCTATAACGTAAATGTTCGCGCGGATTTTTGTCGATGTGGCTATGCAGTAACAAAAGCGAACTGACCGCATAAAATATCGACAATTTCGAACGAAGACATTAACTGTCAACGCTGTGGATTGTTTGTCGTGTGTCGCCAGCGATGGAGTACTGTCTTGAGCAGCAGCTGGACACACAGTGCAACAACGACGAGATGATCGTGGTGGAGAGTGCTCGCTACGGTCGCATGAGGCTCAACAGGTGCGTGCACACTGACTACGGATTCATCGGCTGCGGAACTGACGTCACCGACATCCTCGCCGGAAAGTGTTCAGGTCGTCACCGATGTCGAGTGGTGAACATCGAAGCGTTGTTTGCTGGCTCTCGAGTCTGTCCAACTGATCTCAAGTCTTACTTAGAAGCAACCTTCAATTGCATTAAAGGTCGGAATTTTTATTTCCGCCAAATTCTTTGTCAGCAGCTGAATGTCTTTTCCACTGTCAAACAGATGAAGTATGACGTATGTTTGAAAAATATCGAGGTCGTTGGTATATATACGACGACGATTGACTTAACTTACGGCGACAAATGCACGTTTTCGTTGGTGCTATCTGTTTCTGGGTGTTTGCTTTAAATCTAACTGAAAAACTGAGCGTGAAAAATTCTTAACAATTCTCAACAGAAAACGAAATAATTATGCATATTAATTTTAACGCATTTCTGACGATAAACTGTAGCAATATTTATTTAACAATGTCGTTATTTTTAGCATGCAGTTGCTGCAACGATGCAGTTGTCTCATGCAATGAATGTGCGTGAACACGATGCATGCAACTTGCACATGCAGATGATGTTTGCGTGTGACTAAAACTGTTTAGTGGTGATGCCGCCGTTGTCCGTGAACTCTCGACCTCGCTGTCTCAGCCACACCAGTGTCGGCAGCGTCCAACTCCCTGCCGCATCATCATCATCATCGTCGTCACCTGAAAGCCACCACGTCGTCGTGGTTCCTGAGTCGCACGGTACATCCGGTGTGCTGGCCAGTATCACGGCTCACGAGCTCGGAGTTGGAACCGAATTATGTCCTTGGCTGATCGTCGCTGCCCCTGGCCAGCGCATCAACATCACTCTGATGGATTTTGCTGAGTACGACCGTTCACCGCACCTTGTCGCCAGCGCTGGCGGCCGAACGCGCCGAGATCTGTCACCGACGGGCCTCACCGGACAGTCAAGGAGACGACATCACTTCGACGCTCGGACACGCTACTGTCGCGAGTACGCCGTCGTCAGCGAAGACCGATCGACCAAGAACCTGGTGGTCTGCTCTGATCATCGACCTCGAAGTCGCCTTGTCTACACGTCCAAGTCGCACAAACTCAAAATCACATTTAGCGACACGACATCACCAGCCGACGACGCTGACGACGACGATCAGCCGTATTTCGCCATCAAATACGAAGGTTGTGCATTTGTGTGAAGATGTTTGTGTGCAGATATAGTGTGTACGTCTAGTGAAAGTTTGTTAGATCCTTCACTGAACATGCGCTCCTAGCGCTAGTAATGCTTATCAGCAATTGCACTTGTCGGCAAATCTGTTTAATATGAACTTTACATGAACATGAACTTGGATTCTCATTTCAGGGGAACATAACGTTCCATCGCCTGCAAAAATGACATACACTATAGTGTTCTGTACGAAGTCAACTTTCATCTTTCACTTTTCTTCGTCCGCTGTTGACCCTCAGCATCCGTGCTTGCGATAGCTTTGGATGTGACCTCCAGTCATGCTCTGTCTCCACTGCACGCACCGAAAGCCTCAGGCTCGTTTCTGGCGTTAAACGCCTTCTGAAACATTCACTTTGTTCTTGTGAGCGAGTTCATTCTTGGAATGTGCGTGTGTGCATCAAAGTGTTCGGCTGCGCCTATCCACCTGCGGCTGATGGGACACACATCGTCGAAGTGTCTCACGACACAATCAAAGTGCGCTGCAACATGACCAGCGAGTCTTGGACGCTTAAGTGTTCCACATCGAGTCATCAGTGGACTGGAATGACCGGAAACTGCACTGCTGGTGAGTTCATCTCGCGCTCATATGGCTGCTGCTGCTGCTGCTGCAACTTTACACCAGCAAGAGCAGACGGGCACCTGCTTGTCGTGTCTTGCGATACGAGTCGCGATTGTGACACTTTCAAACAGCAGTTTCGAATCACTGATGTCAAAAGTCACATAATTATTTTGATTCTTGCACTCTGACGTTCAGTGGAGAGCTCGAACAGGCGTTTTGTATAATTTTTACACTTCCTTTCACTGTACATCTATACTTCATCTCAGTGCCAAAATGCTGAAATCGCCTTTTCTCTCTACTTCAACTCCGCATCTTCTCAGTAGAAAAGCCCTGAAAATACGCATGTTGTATGATGCGTGACATGCCAATGTTCTGAATAGAGCTGTGGCCATTGCGATTTAAGTCCCAATAGATCGCTCGACGTCATGCATTCGAAACAAAAAAGTTATAACATTTACTGTAGCAATAGTCGGCCTCCGCATATACTGCATCGGTGTTTAGTGCACTGGTGAATAATAGGTGTCAAAAGTCGACTACATTGATTGAATCGTCTGTCGTTCGGTCAGCTTAGTTGCGCGTCACTGTCGCATATACTTGTCACAGGCAGTTTCCTGTAAATCTCTTTTATTACCAATATCGTCGCTTTTATTAAGGTGAAATTCTGCGGCAAGACCAATCTGCCGCGCTCGCCTTCTGTGCAATGTGTGTTCTGCTGGTTGATGTCGGTGTTCCGTCGAGACTAAATAACGGCAGACAGTACAATAATGTCAATGTAATTTCGCGCGATGAGGGCAGCGCCAGTAGCAAGAGGACACGTGCAAAGCATCCTAGAGTCGGATGACGTCAGTGATTAGTTACAGTCAGCCATTTTACCAAACCTCTGCGTTGTAATTAGACCAAACCACAGACCTGGACCAAACAAACTCGCCGATATTTTGTTCAATAGATATATTACGCAAACACTGATTAGGCAAAAATTGTAATGTACAGTACAAAACGAAAAGTGAGGGGTTGTTAAAATGGTTAAATTTTTTTATTTCTCGTAGAAGTGCAAAAATATATCGTTCACTCGGTAACAAATTGTTTTCGCTATGATCTAATAATAAATATTCTTACTATACTAGAATTTTTGTGGTGTTTATGCCGGCTTATACTGGTATTATTGCGAAGAAATTAGGCCTATTACCTTTAAATTAACTCTAAAAAGTGTAAGTACTGAAAGAGCTGCAACTACTGAAGAAACTTTTAACAATAAAAAAGTGAACGATAGAAAACGTTCAGGGACGTCATGCACCAGCGCAGGATTTCTGCAATGAGGTTTATTTCTAAAGAAATTACTTATTTACTCATGTGCGACAGTATAGGCTAATATTATCTAGCTAGCTGTCAATAATTTGATAACGGAACCACAAGCATTTAGTGCATGAGGCTATAATGACAGCTAAAAGTCCGTAGAAAGCGATCAAAAACGCTCATCGCCTCTCTGGTAAGTTTAAAAGGAAAGTAAGTATATAAGTAAGTAAGAGTATTTCTATGGCGCACAATAGCAACAGTCACGATGTATAGTAATCTGTGACGGAAGTGCGTTATGTGTCGAAAACGTTTTTCAAAACTGCAAGTGACAAAACCGATCGCAGCATTTCATTGAAACAACACTATAGCGGTACCGTATATTTAGGCTATACAGGTTTGCCAAAAAGTAGGCCTAAGCCACCGCCGAATTTTAATTTTAGGCCTAAATCGTACTTAAAATCCATTAAGGCGGTTAGACTTGTTCATAAAATTTGATATAAAACAGAATGTTATAAGTTGGTAATAAATATTCTATGCGTAACCTAATTTGGAACGTCATCAGTTTCTGCGTTGAAGCTGCTATATGGATAAAATAAGTGTAATGGTAAATCATACTTTAAAACAGTGAAAATAGAAAATATGGAAATAATGGAAAATTCCATCTAAAAGATGGCTTCAGAGTGGAAATCGAACTGATGATGCCAGATGGAGCGCTGACATTGTTTGACGCATATTCCAGCTGTACGGCTTCCAGCACAGTAATGCTGTTCTTAATGCACAGACACAGTAATTGACGTCGCATATTAGGCCACGCATAGAATAGTAAAAACCAAGTGATAATATTATAGTGCTTGTTTGATCCTTTAAGTTGAAAAACATGCATTTTTTATTGACACGCTTTATGAGATTAACCTCGCTTGAGTAAACCATGTTTGTTAAAGCTTTTTTAAACTTAGAAGCAAACTATAAACGATGTTAGTTTATGAAAAGAGGCTACAAAGTATACGCACAATAAAAATGTACTGGAGGCAGACTTAGTGACGAGTGTACACATCGTGAATTCCATGTTGTAATTGTGGAATTGGTTAGAATGTTTTCCATTTACGAAAGTTATTGCAAAATAAAGATCGCGTGTATCCGTTTATAGGCCATGCGCTACTGGTCACTATAGGTGTAAGCGGCGCTATAGAAATGTCGTGTTATACTTATACTTATACTTATACTTATAGCCTACATTAGGTTATCTAATATCTACAGTGGCGCCGACTCCATAGGGCACTGGGGGCACGTGCCCCCCTCCCCCACTTTTACAGATAGCTAGGCACGTGAGGCACCGTGAGTAGAAGAACAGCAAGCAAAAGACTGACCAAACAGTGCTGACCATCACGAAAGTGCTCACAAAACGACTAATTGTATTTGTAGAGGAAAGAAGTGAGGGGCACAACCAAAACAAATTTCCGGCGCTTTGCGCCCTACGTGTGCCCCCCCCCCACTTTCAAATTCGTTCCGGCGCCACTGGTGATCTAACTATTTAAAATCCATTGATATCTAACTAATGCTAATGATATGAGTTGCGCGTTACAAAGGCATCTAACTATAGATCGGAAAATAATGTGAAATTTGAACAATGGTTCCACATCAGGTGTCTTGAGACGAGTGAAGTCGACAGCGTAAAACTGGCTAGTTCATGACACGTCGCAGAGAACGCATACGACGTGTGAAAAGCGTCGATGGACGGACAGTCGTCCCCCTCCAACATTCACACCTTATGCTGGCAAACAGTCAGTGCACCTCGCAGCATAGAATTAGGACATTTATTTCCGCAAATAAAACAGATACGAAGCGTGAGCTATTAACGCAAACGGCGAAAACAATCTTCTTTTTCGTTGATCAACAAAAGTAAGCCACTACCAATTTTTCAAAAAAAAATCGTATTAAAGATTGCCAACGAGATTAGATTTCTTACAATCTGTTGGTAATAAATATTCTGTGCGTGACCTACTTTTGTGACGCCATTAACAATGCCCGACCCGCAAAGTAGCGATATGCGTCACATGCAGTAAATGGTGTCAGCGCTCCCTCTGGCTTCAGCTCGCATTAGCA
>Ga0056116_1000497_pt1 | contig 13440 bp, 7 predicted proteins | sample WorMetOlspDAHAB2_FD_67352 | JGI IMG/M metagenome (GOLD analysis project Ga0056116, IMG submission 67352) | Marine gutless worms symbiont microbial communities from Max Planck institute for Marine Microbiology, Germany - Olavius sp. DAHAB.2 ...
CGCATTAACAACCATCATTCTTGTTCATGTAAACAGTGGATCGTACAGACAAGATGGCGTCGTAGATATCTGACCATAGATATGTTCAAATTCACTGACGTCACTGCATCCCATGTATACTGTTTCCGAGGTACTGCAGAACGATTTAGTTGTCATGTTGCCAGATTTGCCACAGTGGTGCACATCCTTGCAGTGATACCTGCTACATCTTGTTCAGCGGAACGATCGATTAGTGCACTTCGTAGATCGAAAACTTACCTGCGAAGCACCATGGGACAGCAGCGTGTTAGTAACATAGCACTGATTCACATAGAAGGGGCACATGCCAATTTTGTATTAGAAAATGAGATGGAACGCATAATTGATATTTTCGGTAGTCGCACTGGCAGAAACAGTTATTTCTTCTAGTTTGATTGAATAGCCATAGGCGTCTGTTGATTCCTGTTCAGTCGTATTATCTTGTATATATTCATAAATCATATTGGTACTGTTTTCCGGATCTGAATCTGACATCCCCTTCCTAATCGAACCGTTGACTTATTTACTTGTGCTCACCACTTTGTCGATAGGATAGTGATTGATAGTTCATGAGAGTGACTCCATCACCATGCACTATATGATAACTCACGAGGACTTGCATTTTCATGTTATAACCTTATGTTCTTTATACGTTAACAGTTAATTTTTGGGGCAAATGATTTCCACCCCCCCTGGAAAAAATCGCCCGTACGCCTATGACTACTCATTCACTCACATGGCCTATAAAGGCTATCCTGTCTCAGTACAAGGAAGACCGAATTGTATAATTGAATAAACTTAAAATTGCATTCATCAGTTCATTTTAGCGTGCAGTTCTACAAAACAATTTGTATATTGTTCTGAATGGGTTTGTGTAGTTGTGAAATCAATTTTGTGCGGTTAAAATGTCGACTTTATGTTAACAGAAGTACGATTTTCAGCTGCTAATGCAAAGGCAAAAAAGGCAACAGCAAGGCATAAACACTTATACAGCATATTGCAGCTGCAGACTGTCAGGTGACTGGTCTGATTTTGTATTACGACTGTGCAGGGGGCTTCTTGCAGCACCAAGCGTTCGGCGAAAGAAAAAACTAAAGCAAGTCGTGCATTTCCATAAAAAAATCCTCTAAGATGCCCTGCACAGTCCTAATACAAAAAAACTGGTGCTATAGGCTGCTTCTTAAATCGCGTCACATCCAATACGTAACAGCCAGCGGCGAGAGAACGGTCGGAAAGCGCCATATAATTGTCTATCGTTATGGCGCCTGCGGCATTGGACGGTAAAGGTCGGTCAGACTGGCACATCTACAAGGTGTCGCAAAAAGTAAGCCACAACCGCATTATTTCTTAAATCCATATTAAAATCGGTTGATGACGATAGATTTTTTTTCATAAAATGTGAGTTACACGAAGCACTGGAATATCGTACTCTGGTATTAAATCTTCCATGTGTAATGAATAACCTAATTTGTGACGTAATCAATATTGTGCTTGAAGCTGCGATAAGCACAAAAAGTGCATATGACAAAAAATCGTAACTGAAAAAATATACCTGGAAAAGGAGAAGAAATGGAAATCAGAGAAATTTTTTTACACAAATTTCCACCAAAAGACGGTCTATGAATTCGCAGCTTGCTATAAGATGACCTGATGCCAGAGGGATCGCTGCACCATTTTACCTTATTTGACATATATCTCAGCTTGGCAGCTCGCACACCGTCATTTACGTCACAAATTGCATCACGCATGGAATATTTAACACCGAGTGATGATATTATAGTGCTTGTTTGTCGCTTTAATTTGACGGGAAAATCTTATCTCACTGGCAGGGTTTTAATAATACGATTTAATACGAGTTGCTGATAATTCGAAAGTGGCTTACTGCTTTGGGCCGCCCTGTACGGCAGAGTGCCGACGCATAGACGACCGTCTTTATCTGTTCGCACACAGCCAGTGTTGTTCGTTGAAAATGCAACACCTGACTCCCCTGATGGATGCAATGTATTGATATGGGTGGCAGCAGAAGGTCGCTTTCCAGCTATATTTTGTATTTCATACAGGAAAAAACTGCGAGCAGTCTATACGCCATTGAAATGTTGTTGCCGAAGTCAGTGCTCTAAGTCAGACAAGTTGGGCCACTTGGGCCCGCATTTTCCGAAACCTATTGTTCAGTTCATTGAACTCGATCCCTCTGGTTCTCCCATTCTAATTCGATACTTATTTATTAATTGTCCAGGCCTATCATTTATTTGTTACCTCTATGAACACTGACTTTCTTTCTGGCCGCAAATAAGCCATTGTTGACGTGCTTCATTGTCAGCGTTATATCTTTTGATGTAATTTCTAACATGGTTCGACTGTGAATGATGCTGTACAATAAAATCTGACTTTGTGCCGCTGTCGATTTTAATGCAGCTAAAATGACACCAAATATTGACGTCGATTTGTTCCTAAACTTGGTGGGATCTTCCCTTTTCTCCTACTCTTCCCTTCGATCCTTCTTGTCCCCTGACACCAGCTAGAGAATCTCGCGAAGCATGCAGCGCTCCCACGGCGAGGTTCGGGGCGGAGCGTTGGCCGCCAACGCATTCGTGTATTAATCCCGCGTGTAGTCGCGGATAATGGTGATAATGGCAGACGTGTGAAGACGTACGATAAAAATTCACATTACTAACCTTTTCGCCTTGGCAGAGCTGCTATAGGCTGCTCCATTAGGGTGGACCGCATGGGCCTAAAAGTGGTGGGAGGGGGAGGGGTCCGGACCTCTGGACCATGCGGAAATCGACGCCTATGCCATCAAGCGACATTTTGCGTCATACTATTTCCTGTGTCGGTTAATGAAAAATCAGCCGGTTACAGCATTAAGTCTCCACCGATATCAACCTTCCGGCTTCTGACGCTTTGAACTTTGCCCGTGATCGAACCTTACGGAGAGCAGTCTGAACGGCTTCCGGGCTATGCGCAGCTACACGATGACGACGACGACGATGATGAGGTTAATGAAAAATGGCGCCTTCGTTCTTCGGCGGGACGTCCGCGTGCGCACGCCATCGAATATCGCCAACAACCACCTGCAGTGAACATCGGTTGAATCGTCCGGTCGGCCGGATCTCCCGCCGCCCGTTCGTCGAAATCTCGAGCATCGTCTGTCACTCTGGCGTTCTGATAGAGACGCGGAGAGCAGCCAGCCATCCTGCGGGTAACCGGAAGCTCCATGTTACGATGGTGCGGACACCAAGGCTTCGGATGTACGAAGGTTGACTGCCAGAACAGATGCTGAATATGGTCGACAACGGAAAGGAAGACCGAGAACTAGATGCTACGACATAGTCACGTCACCCAGAGAACTGGAGGAACTTGATCTGGACTAAGGAAGATGGCAGTGGACAGGCGGAGTTGGACACGGGTCAATTTTTCCAGACCAATCTAATCCAATCCAATCCATAAATATCTGGTATAATCGAACTCGAAAACCATGTGCCACTAGCTATATCATGTGCCAACCAAATTTTAACTTTAATCGCGGTAAAACCGTGATAGTTAAAAGTTCATAAATCATAATTTTAAGATACAGCATCAACTGTGCTGCAATGATTACTAATTAAAAACGGGATCACAGTCATCTCACCAATCCAATCCAATCCATGGATGGACCCAACCATGTCCAACTCTGTGGACAGGCATACATGTAACTGCTGCGACGACGAGGCTTGTGGCGGGCAGCAACGGGCGGCGCCTTTCAATGCTATACACGCTGCCGAGCCTGATAGAGACGCAGAGCGACGGACTTCGACGAACGACGGCCTTACTGCCCGCCAGGAATCGGTGAGGTGAAAAGACTGTAGACGATAAGCGACACGGTGCAGAGACACTCATCATGATTAATGACGCCGTGCTGGGCTTTACAGCGCCGCCAGCAGCAAATATATCATCACACGAACGCCATTATCAGCCACGACATCCTGTCGAGCACTGCTGCTAGAAGCCGTCTCGTTATTAAGTTACCATGCATTATTACGTTGTTATGGACCCGTCTATAATTTTCCTCCCATTTCTTGCAAAATGTAGTCGCCAATTCATCCCGCCGAACGTATAGCCGACGTGACAGTGCTCTCGGCGCTCTTTCATTAGTCAGATAGCACGCGAATACATGGGGTGACAATGACGTCATTCTGTTAGTGGCGCCGCCATGTTGGAGGTATACTATGTTGCAGCTTGCAGCAGTGTAACGTCGTAAGCTTAGATATGCTTGCAAACTGTTGTCAGTGGAACTGCACGCAGTTCGAACTGCAACGGTCTGCGAATAACCTTGACGTAAGAATTTTCGGATTTCCGCTTTTTAATTCCGTCTCTGTTAACGTTATGTATAGCTCAAACATGGCGGCGTGCCATGGCTTCGTGACCAGTTCAATGAGATCACTGCAAGTCATGTATAGGCGAAACTGAGAAACATGACAAAAATATGATAAAGAAAAAACTTAGATGACTTTACGGATAGGTGCACTTTCTTAAGGCACCCAGGTCCCTTTGTAATAGGCCGAGTAAGTTCGCGTTCTAAAAGCAGTTGAACTGTTCAGCCGTAGAGAAAGTGAGACTCTTGGTAGACATTTGTTAGCGTTGAGGGTTTTGTGCGTGGAAGGGCGCAAAATGTTGAACTTTTCTATCCACTTGGGTTGTCGCCCTTACATAGTGTCGCAGCAACCGTTACAGCTGCGTGTGTGCAATTTAAGAAGTTAATTAGCATTGACAGTAATACACAGTAAAAAAAACAGGCGTGTTTCTTTCTTATCTCTGTCTGCTACGTACTTAGACGCGTGAAATAATAATAACGATAATAATAAATGAAGTAGTTAGTTAACGCCAATTACAATAAAAAATATAGTAAGTAGCGTATTACTAGAGTCAAACATAATAAATGAATAAATAGAGACTGCGGGTAAAATATTGTGACGGACTTTTATGCACACTGTACATGTATGAGAATATTGAAGAAATACAAAGAACAGGGTCATCTGTTGCAAAGCGCCTAACTATAAAACGAGCATGCAATGGTCATGCTTTTGTTTTACGTGTATGGCCTGCATGATTTTCTTTGACTCGGGGGTCTACGGCAGCCTGTATTCCTTTCCCATCGGTTTCCATTCATTGAGCACCTGCGTATCAGTTGCTAAATGCTATAGAGGCCTAGAGGGTGGTCGCAAAAAAGTATAGTCCTACCGAGTAATCAATAAATCGCACATTTAAAATGCCAACAAATCTAGATTTTTGAATCAAACTTGAATGCAAAAGAAGCAATAGAATATTATAAGTAGGTATTAAATATATCTATACACGATCTAATTTGTGACGTCATCAGTTACTTTGCTTGAAATTAGTGAAAATTGTAAATTATAATATCTTAACTGAAAATCTGAAAACAGTGAAAACATTGGAATTTGATAAATTTTACACGAATTCCCATCTAAAAGAGTGTATTTCATGACTTGCTGAAGCAAACTCATGCAAGAAATTAGCACTGACATCAATTACACTTTATAAATTATAACCAATGTCGCAACTTCGCGCGCCAAGCACAGTAATCGAGGTCACATTTAGGTCAAGCAAGTAATATTTAATACCATACTGATTTTTCACGAATTTTACATAGTGCTTAGTTTAACTATGGCACTTAAATTTTACGGAAAAATAAAATGTAATTGGCATGTTTTAATACGATTCAATAAGAGTTATTGATATTCATCATTATCATCATCATCTTTTTATTTGCTCATAGGATACAAAGTCAGATTTTCATATGACAATACATGAGCAGGACAGACAAGGCAGCAGAGCTCTTACAGCTGCCCTAACACAAAATATAAATCAAATGCATTGAGGTCCATGTAATCACAATAAAAACATAATAGCGAGAAATAAACATTAGTTGTATCTATGTAATAACAGAGATTTGAGCTAGAAACGGCGATAGGGGCTAACTTTTTTGGACCACCGCATATACAGTCATGCTTTGTGTGACAACAAAAGAGGACAGCTTCCCACACCATGAGAGCACGATGCACTAACTCAACGGTCGAAAGCTCCAACCATCCCAAAGTCAATTAACGTTCAGCCAACGTCGACCGCTGAAAAACTGTTCTATAGACGCGCTTCGGCAGCTATATAAAACGCGTCGCCAAAACGCTGCTGCTCGCCTTGTAACCAGATCAACAGACCGCAGACGTTAGACGTTTTTCTTTTTTCGTCTACGATACACAAAATCGGCACTTGTAAATGGATTTGTGCAGTTGTCGAACATAAAATTGTGCAACTGTAAGTGTTGCTTTTTTGTCAACAGAAGCACAATTTTCAGCTCCAAATACAACAGAAAGTGTTCCGTGAAAGGGTAGCATGTTGTGCAGTTAGAAAAATTCCTTAAAAATGCCCCCCTGAGTCCTCTATACCACGACATCATAATTGATTGGTTACTGTCATCAACAACGTTGTCTCTGGGATTCGCCCAGAATTGCTATTTGACCATTCAGTAGGCCTAATTCTCTAATTGCGGTGAACAGAAGTGCGTGTAATTTGCAAAGTCGCTTACTGTTAGAGTAGATTTAAGCAGTGATTGGAGGTCTGAGATGTAAACTTTTCATATCCCACAAGACCGCACGTCAGATGTGCATTAGTATGGCTACTTTTAAGTTTTACCATGCAAAACAAATGAGATACGACTCGCAAGATTTGACTAGAGGTCTGAGTACGAAAAGCTAAGTTATTTCTGTTAACAGCTGACAAAGTTTAAAACAAATATTCTGATTGCTTTTAATTCTCAGCTCAGGGTACTGTAATCTGCGTTCGCACAATGAAAGATGAAGCAATCATAAGAATACCCGCTGTTTTGCGACATGACCGAAATTGCAAACGTGAAAATCGATGAAAGCACATCACTTATTTATTTCAGACATACTGAACAGGCCCCGTGATACATGTTAGCGTTTCTTCGTCTGTCGGAGTAGTTTAAGTTATTGCAAAACCGGACGCGCCGCAGATCTGCTTTGACAACTCCAACTGCAACTGTCGACGTCAAAGCATTCCACAACACGCAAGTATCACCAGCAATGCATCAACTCAACATCACATGTCACGATGGCGGTGTGTACGGGGCAATGCATCAAAGCTGGGCCAAGAAGTCGTTTTCTTCGTAATAAAGAACGTCGTTTTTTCAAGTCAATTTTTCTTATTAATTTTTTTACGTTAAGTAGCTCGCACATGCACGATGTTGTACGACGTGAAACCGCAACAGGAGACGCAGCGACGTAGGGTTCCAGATGTGCAAATCAATACGCACACCGTACACTTACATACAAGGTGGCCCAAAAAAGTAAGCCAATATCACGCACCAACATTACATCGTATTAAAACCCGCCATTGAGGCTAGATTTTTCATCAATTAAGACTGAAAAAATGAGCACAAGAATATGATAAGCCTGTATTAAAATCTGTGTGTGACCTAATTTGTTACGTCATCACTTGCTGTGTTTGAAGCTGCGATACGGGTAAAATGAACGCATCTGATAAAATCACGTTTGAAAACCAGAAAAGAAAGAGAAAATATGGAAATAAAAGATTTGTACATAAATCTCAATCTAAAATATCGTTTAGACACAGAATTCACAGCTTGCTAAGGCGAGCTGATGCCAGAGGAAGCGCTGACATCATTTAAAGTATCTGACGCATTTCGCTAGTTTGCGGGTCAGGCATAGTTATTGAGGTCAAAATGTAGGTCACGCATAGAATATCTAATACAAACGAAAAACAGTGTTTGATTCATTGTTTAATTTGACGAATAAATCTAATCTCACTGACAGGCTTTAATGCGATTTAATACGATTTTGTTGATTATTTGGTAGTGGCTTACTTTTTTGGGCCATCCTGTATAGCCGGCGGTCGGTCATAAAGGTGAACCGAAATGAAGGTGAACTAGATAGGGCAAACACGCATGCAGCAGGTGTTTCATATGTTCATAACGCCGACAAACCGCGTCGGCGAACAGTAGTATAAAATCCTCTTAGGGAGTGAGGACAAAGGCGTATCCATAAGGGGGCTACGGGGATGCGGACCCCTTCAGAAATTTGGTCACTAAGGTTTGAACGGGTCCGCATCTGTGCCAATGACCCCTCGGACTTCATTGCCAAAACAAGTCGTTTTGTGTGCATTGTGCAGTATGTAAACGTAAATAGATAAAATATAAATATATAAATACGATTTAATGCGATATTTTGATAATTTGGTAGTGGCTTACTTTTTGGGCCACCCTGTAGGCTTATGTATAGAATGCACACTGCAGAAAACCACGCCATGCTCGTTCGCATCTTGCTGTCAACTGTGGTTCAGCTGAAGACGCTGCGACGGCTAGATGTTGCCGTAATACAAAACTCGACGACGTGACGTGTCGGACAATTTCGTTATGGCGGAGAGATGTGCCACATAGCGCGACCCTTGCCTCGCCCATCGGCCCCTGCTGGAGCGAGCGTCCAGCCGTGTAAGCCACGACGATCGAGACCGTGGTCTTAGTTCGATCGGTCATGCTGTCGACGTGGGCCAGTCCCTCGGCGCAATATCACAGTTCATGGGCTTCGGCAGAAATCTCAGACCTGAAGCAGTTGTTTACGTTGGACATGTACGAGTTTTATTTCATATGCAGTCAATCAGTCAATCAATCAAAAATTTAAGTGAACAAATGCAAAAACATTGAAATCACTGTACATCAATACGGAAAAAACGGGGAGATATTACATGCCGGGAAATGACAGTGAAAAGGTAAGTTTTAAGTTCATGTTTAAATGTCAACAGTGTCGCTGATGGTGTCGCTTCTGACGGAAGACTGTTCCAGGTTTTTGCCGCCGCAACACAAAACGCTCGGTCGCCGACTGTTCGCAGACGTGTCTGTGGTACGACAAGATCCGTACGCAGAACGAAAACGTTGTCGACCTGGAAGATCGGCGACATGCTGTATACTGTCAGTCTACAGTGCGACTGTTGGTGTGAGACCCTTCAGACACCTAAACGCGAGTATTGCCAGCTTGAACGATATTCGCAGTCAGTGCAAGTCCGACATGCGTAAATCTCCATGTGAAACAGCGTTTTTCTAGTGTGCAGTTCTGCACATAAGTTCAGTTTTAAACTTACAATTACGTGCAGATGTAGAATCAAATTTGTTCTGTTAAAATATTTATTTTTGTCCACAGAAGCACGATTTTCAGCTCCAAGTGCAGCAGTAAGCGTTCGACAGCAGGGAAAGGGTTGCGCAGTTCTAAAATATTCCCTGAAAATGCTCTGATGTCGAAGCTCCATTTTAACACAACTCAACTCTTATAGGTGACAGGAAACAACTGATACGAATAAGGCAGATATATTACCGGTGTGATATTAGATACTAAGATTTGCAGGTGACAAAGTTTGGTTAAAGCTGGAGTTTAGCTTTATCCGATCATGATGATCCCCACATTTTTTACCATTGTTCTACTTTTGTCAAACCTTATCGCTTATTCGCAGGCCATGTATTTCGACTGGTGTGTAATTCCACACACATACAACAGTTTGCATATTTAGTTATGCTGCAACATCGTATACCTCCAGCGTGGCGGCGGTAACAATTGTAGACGGAATGACGTCACTGTCACCCCGTGTATTTTCGGCGTTGCTTTTTTAGACACTACGAAAACCATACGCTACACGTGACAAAAACTGATCAGGCGGCGCCAACACTGCGGGTTTTTTTTCGCTTCGGCATGTGCAGCCAGCTCTCTCAATTTATCAGCTAAGATGAATATCGATCTTGTACGTGCGCGTCATGAGGGAGTTATTTGCGTACAGCGATAACGAACGAGCGTCTGACGGGCCGCCGCTGAGCTATGGACATGTACTCGGCGCAGCGGAGCGCGAGTTGCAGAGGAATGCGGCCGGACAAGAGGCAGCCTCGTTCAGCGTCATCCCGATATCGCGCTTGTCGCATCGCACTAGCAGGCACGTGGCCAGGGTGTTTGTTTTAGGGGAGGGGATTTCGTCCATTTAAGCCAGCAGTCTAGACGTGGGCGGCATTAGGGGGACAGGAAATCTACTCCCACGTACCACCGGGCACCGACTCTGCACGTACGGTCGGCCGCCGCGCTGTCGCCATTGCTGGTCCGTCCACCTGGAACAGCTTCCCGGATCCGTGTCCGCAACTCGAACTCCGACGAAGCCGCTTTCCGGCACTGGCTAAACATTTCTGTTCTCACGGTACTAGCGCAGTGAACGCATCGCGGTGCGGGATTTACTGACGATGTTCTATACACATATTTTAATACAGTCATTGACATTGGCAGTGACTGTCGCGAGTCCCCGGTCACTCACGGTCCGTAGCTATAGTTTAAGGTCTAGATTACCACAGCGGAGTGGTTTTTTTCTGTTCACAGCAACTCAACTGCTAAATGAGCTCAGCTTGGGGTTGGGTGCGTGGGGAGGGTTATATTCAGTTTTGGAGGTGGTCCTTTTGTAAAACGGAAACATTTGGAACGCCGGCGAGCCAAGCGGAAATTGGTGTCTGGGGTCAAGCACTGTGGCGGGGTCGCTAAAATGCGGGAGTGGGAAATGCGGGAGTAGATAGCAGGTGTATTGCCGACCGACGAATTGTGTTAAATACGTCGACCCAAAAGCCGCGCCTGAGTAGGCCTACATGCCTAGCGTATGTCGTGTCCAAGAACTGTATAGAGGAAAATCAATCCAGCACTTCTTCGGACATTTGCCTTTCGTTGGATTGAAAGTTTGTGTTGGTCGGTATCAAATAATTACAGTGAAACTAAAAATCAGCGTTTAGGTGTCCTTTTAACTCGGTATGAAATTTGTGTTCACTACTATCTTGCATCGCATCACGAATGCGGCCTCTAGCAAACTAAAACCATACAAAACAAAGGTCGCCACTATTTTATAATGCACTAAAATCACTCTTTGTTCGCTCAGAAATCTGAGGACATTAGCAAGTAACTTATGGGTTTCTCAATGCACAATATCGGTTCGGCTTCCCATACGGCTTGCCTACTCTTGCATTTTCCACCCTTGCATTTTTGACCGTATCGCATTTTCCACTCCCGCATTTTCAGTCGCCCCAACTGTGGCCGGAGATTAGTGCAGGAGATAGTCACCCTCTCCCGCTTCGAGGGTCCAGGGGTATCACCCCCGGAAAGTGTTCAGATTGTATATGCAATCTACTGCAATCTAGTGCATTTTTGGCCGGAAAATGGTTCTCAATATCGTCCACAGTGCGTTATTAAACACTTTAACAAATGGGAACGGCGTTCCCACGCGTTCCCCCTCGAAATGACTCCTGCTTCAGACCCTCCGGAAACTGATGCATGGCTACATCACTGCCGGCGAGGCAGCGCTTGAGTGGACAACGTGCGCTGGTGACATTGAAAAAGCGAACGGCACAATTGCGGCGACAACCGCGATGACCGATGCTGCGAACGCTGACACGCGACGTTTCCATTTTGCCGCGCTGCTGTTGCTTTGTTGCCGACGCGGCGACGACGACGACGACTTTTTACGCGGCCAATCGGCGCGAGAAAAGTCGACGACGACCGCTTTCTACCCGTCGTCGTACAGCAACGCAACTGGCATCCTGTAAGAATACGCCGTAATGCAAACGCGTTTTGTTTCGGCCATGAAATACCTTCACGGTAATAGTAAAGCGGTGGCATAAGCCTAAAAGACCTATTACGTATCACCATGCTTTTTACTTTGATATTATTCACAAAAGGAGAGAGTCTACAACAGCTTGGATTAGCCAAGTTGCATTCGATAATTTTCGTATTGCATTCGGCTGAAGCTAAAAGAGTAGTTTTAGGCATATGCGTCGATGAGTAGTTGATTAGATATTATCAATAGTAACATAATAACATTTTAATTTAATTATTTAGGCAACGCAGAAGATATAGTTTTGTCTGTCAAGATGCACGCTTTATGATTGCTGACTGTAGAGTGTTTTCGTTTCGTTTGTGCGAGAAAGCGTGGCCAATGTTTTGATAGTCATTGACCGTTGGCGCATGTAACGGCATTTCTATGTGGCGATTTATTGCTTCCGGACTCTTGCTGTTCAATAATCGGTCACATAGCGGGAAATCAACAATGACGTTAAAACGCCACGTCAGCTGCGATATGCAGAAGACAGGCTAAGCCTACGGGACGCCGGATTTTTACGTTTCGCACGTGAAAATGTCGCACTATTGGGAAGAGCGGTGAATAAATTGAACATGTGAATAGCGAAACACAAAAATCGTAAATCTTTTCAATTGTTCTTTGAAATGCTACCAAAGCTGCATCACTGTAGGATTCCGACACTATAATTGGCATCACGTCGTTTATGAATTTTTGGTGGAATAGTCATTACAGATAGGATATTTGGAAAAATGCATGTACATTGTATATAACTTGTAGTAGCGTATGTCTATTACGCATAATTGTAGGCCTATTAGTTCTTTATTTGTGTTGTAGTTTATATTTAATTTTTATAGGCCTGATGTGTGCGTGCACGACTTGTAATTTCGTTGCCTCTCACGTTGTGTGGAATAAAAATGCATAGACCTCTCATACAGAATAGCTATAATAAGTAAGCCACTACTAAATTATAAAAAAAATCGTATTAAATCGAATTAACGCCTGCCAATGACATTATATTTAGGCCTATTCGTCAAATTAAAGTATCAATCATGCACTGTAAAATTTTCTGTTGGTATTAAATATTCTGTGCGTGACCTACTTTGTGAAGTCAGTAACTATGCCTGACCCGCAAAGTATAGCGATATGCATCATATACGGTAAATGATGTCAGCTGTCCCTCTGGCATCAGCTCTCCTTAGCAAGCTGTGAATTTAATTCCTAAACTATCTTTCAGATGGAGATGTAAAAGTTCTTTGATTTTCATATATTCTTTTTCTGGTTTTTAATCACGATTTTATCATATGTGGAGTTGGCAGGTCTGCCGGCTCCACCCACTTCCCACACCCTTCATCTCTACCCCTTCCACCTTCCCCTACATTTTTCCTTTCCAAATGATACTGCTGGAGACTTAGAAATTCCCCCTGACCTCTCGTAAGCCGGTAATTAATCCCGAAAACAAACAAAGGTCACTTAACGTCGGAAAGGTCCGAAGGTCATTAAAAAGCAATCTAAACTTACCCGACAACTTAATCTAACTATTTCGTAACATTCTGATAAATATATTTTGATATTTAACCATTAACTTAAAAGAAATCAAACTTCAACTTAAATTGTTCATACCGGAAGTCAAAATAACTCTAACCGTCTAAAACGTAACAGAACAGGAAACTTAAAGTCACCCGAGCAATTAAGTAAGTAATAAAAGCCACTTAAGCCGTTAGGTCCTAAAAATAACCCAAATTATCA
>Ga0056116_1000498_pt1 | contig 13439 bp, 6 predicted proteins | sample WorMetOlspDAHAB2_FD_67352 | JGI IMG/M metagenome (GOLD analysis project Ga0056116, IMG submission 67352) | Marine gutless worms symbiont microbial communities from Max Planck institute for Marine Microbiology, Germany - Olavius sp. DAHAB.2 ...
CGTTAGCCTTTGTTGTCTTATGTAGATAATGTGTGTATTGCGCGGTGATGCAGATATGTCAAGGCGTGCCACCTCCCTTTGTTCTGCATCATTACCAGCAGCAGCAGCAGCAGACACCATCAGCAGTGCTCCCAGCGGCTTACTGTCTCCCAGCGTGTGATGCAGCCACTTCATACATGCAGCAGCAGGAGCTTACGAAGCAGCTTCAGTGTCAACTGGTCCAGGCTCAGCAGCTTCAGCAGCTGGTGTTGCACGAACAGCAACAGCAACTCCAGCAGCAGTTGATTGTGCAGCCTCAGTCAGGCGTCAGCAGCACTGCGACACTGCCCTTGCAGTACCAGCAACTGACGGCTCAGAAGCGCTTAGGTCACATACAGCAGCCACAGACAATACTCGACCCAAACGTCATTGTCCAGCCTCATCCTCCGACGGTCGGCTCCGTTGCTGTTACACAGGCTCAGCCACTTGGCAATAGCATCCTGCTTCCACAGGGTTTCAGTCATGGGGCTGTTGTGCCACTGACGTTTGATAGTAGTGGTGTAACACCAGTGATGCCTATGCCTGTCGGGTTGAATGCAAATGCGAGTAAGATCGTGAACAAAACTGGACAGCTACAGTTGAGCACAACTGCTGGGCACGCATTGCTGAATGGACTGGACACTTCACAGCTGTTGAAAGCTGCCCAGATGCAAGGCTTCGACTACGTTGATCAAGCTTCGTCAGCTCCATTGTCACCCAATCCATCCCCAGCTTCTCCATTAGTGACCCCGCCTGTCTACCCAATGTCCATCGAGGTGGATGCCCAGACTGAAGGTAATCATGACACAGCTCTCACGGTGGCTTGTGCAGGCGGCCACGCGGAACTTGTGACGCTGTTACTTGCACGGGGTGCCACTAAGGAACACCGCGACAAGAAGGGCTTCACTCCTCTGATCCATGCATCCACATCTGGCCACACGGCTGTTGTCGAGATCCTGCTTGATCATGGTGTCGACATAGAAGCGCAGTCCGAGCGGACAAAAGACACCGCATTGTCGTTAGCATGCTCTGGTGGCCGATATGAGGTGGTCGAGCTTCTTCTGCAGCGAGGTGCTAATCGTGAGCATCGCAATGTTTCCGACTACACTCCACTAGCTCTGGCTGCATCTGGTGGTTACGTTGACATAATTCGGCTGCTGCTGTCACACGGTGCAGAGATTAACTCGCGCACCGGCAGTAAGCTGGGCATCTCTCCACTGATGCTGGCAGCTATGAACGGACATGCACAGGCTGTCTCTCTGCTTGTTGACATGGGTAGCGATATTAATGCCCAGATTGAAACGAACCGGAATACGGCGCTGACGCTTGCCTGCTTCCAAGGCCGACATGAGGTTGTTAGCATTCTGGTTGACAAGCGGGCAAACATTGAGCACCGGGCCAAGACTGGTCTCACTCCACTGATGGAGGCCGCTTCGGGAGGCTATGTTGAGGTAGGTCGTGTACTGTTGGACAAGGGGGCTGATATTGCCGCCGCTCCAGTTCCTTCATCGCGTGACACGGCGCTCACCATCGCTGCTGACAAGGGTCACTACCGGTTTGTGGAGCTGCTGGTGCAACGCGGATGTGCTGTCGATGGCCGCAACAAGAAGGGCCAGACTGCACTGTGGCTGGCGTGCAACGGTGGCCACATCGAAGTCGTTCAGTTGTTAGTGACGGCACATGCGGATGCAGACACACAAGACAACCGCAAAGTTTCCTGCCTGATGTCAGCATTCCGACGTGGCCATGTGAAAGTTGTTCGCTGGCTTGTACGGCACGTGGCGCAGTTCCCGTCGGACACGGAATGCCAACGTTTCATTGCTGCCGTGACAGACGTAGACCTGTTGAAACGGTGCCAGCAGTGCATGGAGGCAACCATGAGTGCGAAAGAACGGCAAGCAGCCGAAGCGAATAAAAATGCGGCCGTGTTGTTGGAAGAGCTCGATGCTGAGCGCAACCGCGAAGAGAGTCGTCGTGCAAAGCTCGCAAAGAAGCGCGAGAAGAAGCGACAAAAGAAGCGCGAACGTCAAGTGCGGGATCAAGACACGGGTGACTTGAAAGCAGATGGTGATGATGACTTGGACAGAAATGATGACGATTCGTCGGAAGATGCCAGTGTTCAGACGACGAGAGATCCAGTAACGCTGGAAATGGTGAAAGAACAGGAAGCGGCGCAGAATGAACGCGAACGGGCGAGTGCCGTTGTGTCTGAAACTCCGGATATTGGTCGGCATAAGGACAGCAAGTCGCGAAAAACGAAGAAGAACAAGATGAAATTATCGGATGTGAAAGCATCCGATGAAGTGAGGTCTTCAGCTTTGTCTCAGAGGAGTATGGATGGGGCCAGTGGTTCGGCTAAGCTTGGATCTTTGCCTGCACACAATACTGCTGCATCTGGCAGTGTTGCTGTTACATCGGATGTCAGCCTCAGCTCGTCTCTTCTGTTGCCTCAGCTTGGCAACTTGGTTCGGTCACAACAGCCAACCACTGTTTCTCGTTCTGGCGATAACAAAACTAGTGCTTCTGTGGTCAAGTCAGCAACCTGCTTGACACAACATTCAAATCCATTAAATGTTGACACGTTGAAGACTTTAGTCGCAGCTCAGTCCAATTCTTTGTCAGACTTACCAAAACAATCTGCTTCAGCATCATCCCGAAACCAGCAGAACAGCAGTAAAGCAAACCCCAAAGCTAAAGATACGCAGACTTGTACAGCTAATGCTGTTACAAACATGACTTCTACCGGCATTGGTGATCTGGATGACTTTGGTAGTCTTCCTGCTACATTAGCGACGAAAATACTGTCACAGTCTGCTGCAGTTTCTCGTGAGCGAAGTGACCCTGTGCCACTGCAGACATCGGTGGCTAAAGCCGTGAGCACTGCCTCTCGCCAGCAACGAGCAACACAGTCAGCTGCCAGTCAGAAAACATCAGCCACTTCGAGTACTGTTTCTGCAGTCACCACAGGTGTCAAGAAGACAAGGTCTGGAACTGGCACACGTAGCAAGGAAGACGATCCAAGTCGTAAATGCCAGCGCATTGCCGTTCCCGCGAAGGCCATCAGTCGCATCATAGGGCGTGCCGGCTGCAACATAAATGCAATACGCGAAGCCACAGGTGCCCAGGTTGACCTCGACAAGCTGAAGAACTCGTCAGATGCGGTTGTCACCATCCGAGGAAATGCCGACGCGTCACGAATTGCTCACGACCTTGTGGTGGCATTGATTCGTGAATCGGACAAAGATATCGAGCAGTTGATACCACAGATGAAAACACGAGGTCCAACCACTGTTGCTCCACAGACGTGTGTTGTGCTGCCAGCCCCTCCACCACCGGACAATGTCTGGAAAAGCAACATGGCACGGTCAATTCCAGCGTCGGCAATTTTGGCACAGTCTGCAACAACATGTGCAACGACCACTGCACTGAAGTCACCTCCTGCTGTTGCGTCTAAGAGTGTGCAGCCCCCACCGTTGTTATTGTCCGAAGTCGCTTGCTGCACATCACTTGAGGATGTGAGCAGGCCACAGCCGATAGGAACATTCCCAATTGACGCATGGACTCCAGTTGCCATTTCCAACAAAAGAAGCTCAGTGCCGCAGACTACCCAGAATGCTGCTGCTGCTCCAGGACATGGCAGGAAGGAGGCTTCGGCAGCAAAACAGTTAGTAGTTGATGTGAGTGCAGCTGCTGCTACAGAAATTCCAAGTGGTGATGCACAGCCCAGTATCACACCAGTGTCTCAGCCTTCCCTGGACAGGTTCGATTCCAGCGGCGTCAGCAAACCGGCCGCATTCACCAGCATTGAAGCAAACCATACATCACCACCGTTTGTGCCGCCGGCATCGTCCGTTGATGCTGCACCTCAGAGCAACTACTCGCCATTCAACTGCCGCTTTATTGGCGAGACGCCAATGCAGTTTGGTGGAATTACGGTGGTTTCGACAACATCATCAGGTGCAAGCACAGTAGAACAGGCTGTGTCGCCTGTTGCGGTTGAGGCCTTGCAGGCCAAAGCACCTGGTTATCGTCCCCAGGTTAGAACATCGTCACCGCGAGTACTGTCCGACCAGCAGCAGCTGAAGCCTTCGCCATCATCAACTGACAGCGCAGCCACCACGACAGGTTCGTTGTCGGCCGATAACAACCGACAGTTTCTACCATTTAGTGAAGGGATGGATGTCAACTCACTGATGAGTTCACCAAGACAGCCCGAAGTGAATGACAGTAGTTCATTGTCCCGTGGCCTGCCACATCGCAATGAGTACAGCTCTTCAAAGAATCCCATGACGCTGCCACGCATCGGTAGCAATCTTAATCCGAATGCGCCGGACTTTACGTGCAAAATTTCTGCTGCGAGTGATGGACCTGGACCTGCTAATCCATTGTATCACCTGATGCAACAGAAGCAGCAGCAGTCCGTGCCGTTTCAGTTGCACTACCAATCTGCTCCAGCACCACAGCCACCACCGCCGGCTTTCATGCAGCATATGATGCCGATGCCCATGTCGCAGAACAGCATTCCGTGTCCAACTGCGCCGTCACATCCTTACCACCCGCTTGTGCAACAGCGACCTCCGTCTGGTCCACGGTTCTCCGATGCAGCATTTTCGGGCACTTTTCCGATGCTGTCGTTGCCACGAGACGTGGCAGCAGAACATGCGGCTGGTGATTCTGCTGCTGTGAACAATGCGGCTGACTCTCTCGGTGAAGACGTGCAACAACGCCTGTCAATGAATCCTACATCGTCGGTTTTCAATGGTATCTGTTGCTTTGTATTTGATAGTACACAATCCTGTCTGACTCTAGTGTACCAAAAATAATTCACACATTTTATTGGGTTCATTTTTGATCAATCACCTGGATGAATAATGGCTGGTTACTGGGTTCATTTTTGATCAATCACCTGGATGAATAATGGCCTGGTCATTCGATGGATGTTGTGGGTGTACATTTGTGTGGGTAGTGTATTGTTAATTGATTACCGATGAGAGTGACACTTGACGGTTACTGTTGAGGTCATTAGATGTTGACAGGCAATTTGGGTAGTCTTGGCTAGAGTTACGTTGTGATAGATAGACTTCTTAGAAACTTTTCACTGGTTGTGTTGCTTTATTTTGTCATCGGTGAATGGTGTTGTCAACAGACAACTGCAGAAGTACCGGTATGTTAAAGATCAAGTCTCTTGATGACAGTTTTTATGGTTTGCCATCTGGCATCCTTGTCCATATCATAACTTTTGGCATCCTTGTCCAAATCATAACTTTGTGGCAAAGAGTGGATCTGCATATCTTAGTGTCCAGTTTCCTTGGATATTACTGTATGTGTCTTGTTATCCTGAAAATATGCTGTACTTGCAGGTATTAGTGGCACTAGTGCAAATGATTCGACGGCTGGCAGTGTAATGACACTGGCTGCAAACAAACACTCGGGCAGCCAGATTAACGACAAGAGAATGCTGGAGAATGTTGCGTTCGAGGAACGGCGATCAATGCAGCCGATTGGCACGGAACGTTTGAATAAGAAGCCACGAACAACTGGAGGTTTAATAACAGCGACTCATGCTGCCACGCCAAGCTTTCCATTTGTACCACCATCTAATATTCCGCCGCCATGGGCTACATCGTCTATACGTTAGTTTCTTTGTTACTGCTTGTGTTTTACTCTTTTTGTCACCAGGATACGATTGCAAATAAGTTATGCGTATCTTCTCTACTGTTCTGCTTTTATGGTCGACTGTATAAATGACTCGCAAGCCTGGTTTCAACAAAACGCTACCTCTTCAGCATTTGAATGCTGATGATCATTCAGCAGGTTTTTGGTGGTCGCGTTTTAAACCTTGAAACTGGCGAACCTAGTAAAGTGTAACATGTTATTTGGGTTCTTTGGCATTTGTTTTATTTTTCTGTGCATCTTGTGACAGTTTTGAATGTTTTGTAGTTTGCAGTTAATTATTTTACATTCATAGTGGTGAAAAGGTCCTGCTCATATAGCTAAGTAGTTGTCACAGCTTTCAGTTCCACCGTCACAGGATGTAGTTCTGACCAAGGCTCTGCCCACAAATTTTCTAGGCTGTGGGTGGTCTCGTGTGAAAGGCTTTGGGCTGGATGGGCTGGTCACTGGGAAGCTGTTTATTAGATTGTAAATCTGACGCGCGAGCCATTGAGCAGCAGATGTGCAGTGGATCAAATAAGCGTTTATCAGTGAAGTGTTGTCGATGACTGTGACAGCAGGTGATATGGAATGGCTAAAGTCAGTAGCAGCCGCAGCTTCGTCGTCATCTGCTGCTCCTCCCGCTGTCCATCTCCCGCAGCCAGTTCCATCGGACGTTGATGAACAGCAGCGACATGTCCAGCAGATGTTGCTTGCTATGCACAGCGTGCCACCGGCTGCAGCCACGTCACATTGGCCAGCTCCACCAGTTGGCATTGCAAGCCATGTGCCAGGAATGCCTCGGAATGCTCCTGTGCATCCTGGCATTCCACATGTCAATCATGTGGGAGCTCAGTCATCAGATTCGGCTGTCGACCACTCGGTGAGTGTGTGTTTTGTATGTGCCCGTAATTTTTATTGTCGTTATCATAATGCAGCAGTGTGCAGTAATTTACATTGGCGGCCAAATGCAAGCTATAAGGTTGCAGTCATTAATAATAATAACAATAATAAACTGATTTATAAAGCGCCATAAGGTTGTAACTTCAGGGCGCTGGTTCCCCCTCATACCAGCATCTTCACTGCTGAACTGGCTGCTATCAAATTAGCTCTTACCAGTATTTGTAAAACTAAGTATAAACAGCACATAATTTTTTCTGATTCTATGTCTGCATTACAAGCAATGTCTCACCAACATACATCCTCTCCACTAATATTAGACATTCTATTGTTGCTCAATGATTTATACAATCATAATTTTGACACCATCTTCTTCTGGATTCCCAGCCACGTTGGCATCGTTGGAAAAAGTAATGTCGATCTTCTTGCAAAAACTCCATTATCTCCTATTACTAACATTCCTATCCCAGCCACTGACTTTTTTGTCAATGTCCACTCAGTCATTCAAAATAAATGGCAATCTCGTTGGAATTTACACCCCAATAATAAACTGTACAAAATTTATCCAGACGTCTCTACACTTCCTCCGTTACCTCACACATTTACTAGAAAAGAACAAACTACTTTAAATAGACTTCTGATTGGACACTCTCACTTGACACATACCGGGTAGTTATCTTATTAACAAAGATCCAGCCCCTACATGTGAACACTGTAAATGCATATGAACAATCGAGCATAATATTTTGTGTACTTGCACTACATATGAACATAATCGGAAACATTACTTCCCTCACCCTCAACTTTCACACATATTATTGCATTCTCCGAAACGTAGTATTTTCAACTCTCACTGATATTAAACTTCTAACTAAACTCTAAATCTTTAAGGCACGATATAGCCTTACTGTGCTGAAAGTGTCGTTAAACCCCAATTCAATCAATCAATCAATCAATCAGGGCGCTGGCGGGAGTGTGATGAGGTCAGACGTGTATGCTACAGTAAAATGAGTGACATGTCTGTTGATGCCTGAGTAAGGTCAACAGTCTGTCACAGTAACTGTCTCTTTAAATAAATGAAATGTGCATCATGATCGATTAACATATGAAATGTTTGAATTCAAACAAAATTTAGGCTGAAATGAGAACAAAGCAACTTCAGGGCCTGCAGTATAAAAAGATAGATTGCTAAATTACAGCAGTGTAAAACGTGTCGGGAGAAATATATTCTTAGTAATATTCAATTTTGGAAGAGTTGTGGAAAACTTTTGCAGTACTGTCTTGCAAAGATTGGCAATGGAAAAAAGATGCAGCAGTGTTAAGTTCTGTTGAAATGATGTACCATGTCCGATTATTACTGGCAATTTTATTGCAACTATATGACACCAGTGTTTGGTTGTGTTTAAGGTTGGTGTGATGCCAGTTGGAAGACTGCCGCATGTGTATCATAATGGCATGCCGAACCAGATGCAAATGATGCCAAATGCCGTTAACATGTACCCAGCGCCATCTTCATCATCTTCCGTTGTTGCACAAGTGGATGGCGTCTCCCCCGCTAACACTGAGACTTGGTCTGATGCTTCGTCGAAAATACCATCCAGCTCTGCACCGCCTGTTGCAGACCAGCGACCGGTGAGAAATATCGACCGAGTTTGTGGTCGGCATGAGTGAGCGAGCAGAGTTTAATGCCACTTCCAACGCAGTTAAGGTCATTTCACAGTCGGTCTTGACAACCAAGCACTAGCAAAAATAAAGATTGCTCGAAAATCACACGACTAAGTACAGCTCGGATTACAAGAACAAGCTACCCTGATTTGATCACTTTTTATGACTCTAGAGTCGCGTAATGAGGTAGGCTTGATGCTGCATCAGCTTGATTGTGACGTGTTTAGATGCAACAGTGATGTAGTCAAGTTTTCACAGTAACGACCAAGACTGAGACCAACACTTGAAGGTTCAATACAAGACACTTGTCCCACTTTCTGCTGTCACTAGGCAAAACTACTAAACTTCTAACTGTGTAAGTGCTGTTGCACTTATTGCTAGCAGTCTATGTCTACAACATTAAACTCGAGTAATATCGCTCGCTCACTCATGCTGACCACAAACTCTGTGATGAAAGTGCTTTACACATCTGTAGTTCACCAGTAAATGTAAACAAGTAAAATATTTATTGAGTCTTGTGTTGGAATCAAAAATGGTTGTTAGGCAAGACCCAAGACTTTGTCCCAAGACCACGAAAAATAACGAGACAAAGACTGTGAAAATGAGTCTTGATGATTACAGTCTTGAGAGCTACATCATTGTGATGCGAAAAATGAACCAATTTTAATTATTTTTAGTGTACAGAATCGAGAAAATTACACATCTGATTATTTTAAACTCGCCCACCTCACCTGAATAATGTTGCCGCAGTGTCTTGTGAAAAACAACTCATCTGATGCTGCTTGCTGGATAGTCAACAATTTACACAACACATTGACCGGCTGCTGTCAGAGCCATCCACTTATTACTGGGGAAGACTATATTAAATTCGGTTAATAGAACATCGCAGACAATACACGCAGTATATAGAGGTGATAAGGATACTTATTTCGTAATGTTCTGGTGAAGTAAAACATTTACAGGGTGGTCCAAAAAACTGGACTGTTATTGGGACCACAAAACTTCGTAAAAAAATATCCGTAGAAAAGCAAACGATATGTCAAAATTTTCAGAATTATGACTATAATTTAACAATGTACTTTGCATGTCACTGCATTATATATATTCTTTGCCTAATTTGCACAAATTGTCATGTACCTCAAAATCACAACGATTCGATAATGTTGACACTGGAGTTTCACTCAATTCTTATTCGAAATGTAGCAAATAAGACGATAATAAACACACAGAAGGATGATTATTCCTGGCGAAATTCAACATGTCTACCCTTTGCCTTAATAACCATCACCACAGGCCTGTAGCCAGAAAAAATGTCAGTGGGGGGGGGGCTCTGCCCCAAACCGTGATGATCCAAAGCATGCAACATGTCAGAACATTAAGCGCCATAAGGGCACTGTGTCTAACGCTGTAAAAGTCGCAAGGACCACAGTCTGGTGGGAGGAGAGGGGGGCTCGAGTCACCTCAGCCCCCCCTCCCCCGCCGGCTACGGGCCTGCATCGCCAGTTTTTTCGGCAGCTGGTCAATCGCTCGGTTCAAACTGTCCCGACAACCGAGTCCAGCAGTCAATCAGAATGTGCTTCATTTCCAAAGAATATTTAACCACACTGATAATAAGTATGTAACATTATTATTATCTGCATATTCTCAACTAATTTCTTTACCAAACGACATATAATTCACCTTTCTATCTCAACCCTGTTGAAAATTATCAACTCTTAAAAACAGTCTGCTTTTTGGACCACCCTGTATATTATAGTATCTGTTATATACTGCAAAAATAGCTGCTTTTACATTTCACGAGGTAGTGTGGCGACATTACTCTAGCGATGTTAGTAAGTTTACAAAATTCTTATGTGAAATTTTCTAATGATTCTGTACACCAAAAACTATTAACATCTGTTCATTTTTTGCCGAGTTATTCAAAATATAAAAAGAGGGGGGTGTTTTTTTAGACAATGTATGTTCCGCATGTGTAGACATGCTCTGGCGACAGTCATAAATGTAAACACGTGTGATAATGGTCATGCAAGCAAACACCAGTGAAAAGAACTTTTTGTTTGAGCAAGCTTGTAATACTAGACTGGATCCATTGTTGAGAATGTGCTGATACTTATTTGTTGTCTTGTTGATTACATAATGAAATTGTTGAAATAGCAGTGCAGCAATGTGAATTTGTGTGTGTGTTTTAGATGTGGTCAAACATCTGGACGTCGCCTCCCAACTAGCGCCTTGTGCCGTTGGTGGCCACGCCCTTCCTTTGTCCAACATTTCCGTAGCTTAGCGCAAGATTGAAACTCACTTTTTGTCGGTCAGCCATCACGTCAGTGTTAGGCTGTGGCTGTTTTTATGACTAACATACACACACACACACACACACAGCTGGTGTCCATGTGTAATTCAATATTGTAGTGATGAATTTTCTCTCTTGTGCTCCGCTTGATGGCTCGCATCTACGTGTGTATATATATGTCTATGTGTTTTTGTCGGAATAATGTGAACAAGTTACGAGCTGCATTATATGAGGAGGGTATTATTACCTCACTGCACAATATATAAATGCTGAGTTGATGTGTCGGGGCATTGTGTCAGTTGTAGTGACTGGCAGTCTCCTTGATACATAGCACTGTGGCTTGGCTCTCCCTCTGAAGTTGAATGTTGCTTACATTGAATGTTCAGTCACGGTGTTAGTCTGTGGATAACATGGTTGATGGTTATATGTGCACCAAATATAATGAATTTTACTGGATGCATTGACTTTTGTTTTTGATGGCTAATATTCAATATTTCAACTAGCTGTCTGTCGACTGCTAATTTTCACATGAAATATGCTCTTTAGTTGTAGCTTAAGTGAAATTAGTGAACAAATAGGCATAGCCATTGCATGGGTTTATAAAACTGTAGAAAGGTATTCCGTTGTATTATAGGTCTAGATCTGAAGGTGATAAGTGCCGTTAAACCCCAATCAATCAATCAATCGCGGATTAATATGTACTGGCTCAGTGATGACTTAAGGGGAAAGAGAATGAAGATGTACATAAATGGAGAATTAATAGAACAAACGAATTACCTACGTAAAATGGCAGTGGGTCCCACTGCCATTTTACGTAGGTAATTCGTTTGTTCTGATTGGGATGAATATAATTTGATGCAAAAATTGAAATATAAAAGTTTAAATACAGAAGTCTGACAATTCTTAAACCCTGATTATTAACAGACCGTGCTTTTCAAGGCATTTCTGAGTTAGCGACGTTACATGCTGTTACATACGTCTAATGCGGCAGGATTAACTTTTGTAGGCATAATTTGAACAGTGGCGGATTTAGCCCAGACCCTATAGTTGGTTTCAGGGACCCTACTACTAAGGGGAGGGAGGAGAGGAAGGGAACAGGAGGGACCGGCCCCCTTTCACAAATTCCTGGATCCGCCCCCGTGCAATGACCTCGCTCATCCGTAGGGAGAATGACGTCACTGTCAGCCAATGTATGGCATTATATGTAGCAGACTCAGATAGGCCTAAGACGCGACAGTGCCAGTCTGAAGTTTCAACAATACTGGAAGCTGGCATTGGCAATGTTTTTCTGAGCGGGCAACATAAGATTTTGAACGATACGTAAACTATAAGGGCCTAACTTAATTTTAATATGTGCGCTTCAGATAAAAGGGCGAAAAAAAGCATTTAAATTAATACGAATACCGGGTGCCACATATTCCGGATGATACAACCACGACAGAACCACCATACAGACAGAACATAGTAGGGCCTGTGTTACATTGCTCACAATTCTATGTTATATTGTTAAGTGGAGAGGGTTTGAACTGAAGTATTACAACAGATGACGCTGTGCCGAAAGTTCAAGAGTGTGACTAGTTTTGGTAATAGTCTATTATTAAAGTTCGCTCAAGATCGGTCCTACTGTAGCTTCAATATCGTGCGACATCCCATCTTGATTACATATTTGTTTCCGTGGACGGTTGCTTAGCAACACAGTAACAACTTCCGCAGTAAACAATGAAACTGAGTGACGAAAAGAGAAGATGTTTGCAGGTACGTTGCTTTAAAATCCTACAGGAAGCACAGCATATGTATAACTTGTTGCTGAAGTTATATAGTAAGCAATAATTTGACATAAAACCACATGAAAATGGATCACGCTACAGCGCGCAACTGATCATTAATGTACAATAGCTGCGAACTTGTATTACACTGTTGCAGGCTCGGTGTTATTTTCAGTCCACGGTGACCCCATTTGTGGCGTACATTGGTTATTTTTAGTTCGCCACACACAGTAAACAGTCTGCAAACATTTGTATTTCGTAAAAATTCCAAATATTGGAAAGACTACACTGTACTCTGAACCTGACCATAACCCTAACCTAACATGTAACTGAAATAAAAAAAATTGAGTCCAACGTCCGAACTCAACCCAGGCACGTAATATTGTTTTCTTGTTTACTGGATTTGATTCTCGGCTTTTGGATTTGATCCTTCTTATGTATGAAGTGCTGCTTTCTAGCCTTTTGCATAGCTTTTTGTTAAATAAATTTTCAACTAATCAAGTAACCACATACTTACAAGCTGATTTTGACTGTTGAAAACACTCTAGCCAGTCTCAAATTCAATTGTAATTTATACATTTGCAAGACTTTCTTTTTTAACTTTGTACGTGCAGATGAAAAGCCATCAAACGTAGCATTTGGAAGCACTGGAGATCGTGAAATATTTCCAAGTCATGTTCCTCACTCACGCTTCGGTGCCAATCTTAAACCAGTCGCCGGAGCACCTAATCGGGGACCAGACCTGTATAAAGTTGATGAGGTACAGAAAATGTGTTTTTTTTTAATTTTCTGAAAGCTGTTTTTTCATATGCATTTTTAGCTATTATTTATTGATGCTGCTAAATTGCATCATTAACTTTGTGAAGAGTGAAGATGCTCTGGAAAATGTCCATTTCAGATCAAACTCTACTCCATGGATATTGTTAACTTTCAGAAATGACTTATAGGCCTCGATCATTCATGATTTTGAATGAATAAACTGCTTTTACTGTTCACCCATGATTATTCATAAATATTGTCATTTTTGTAAATGAGTTGGCTACAAATCAAAGTCAGGCAAAACATTTGCATTTCAGAGTCATAACTTTACTCCTGCTGTGGAAACCTTAGCCTGTTTTAGAGAACTTTTAATTGGCAAAAAATTCAAA
>Ga0056116_1000499_pt1 | contig 13413 bp, 10 predicted proteins | sample WorMetOlspDAHAB2_FD_67352 | JGI IMG/M metagenome (GOLD analysis project Ga0056116, IMG submission 67352) | Marine gutless worms symbiont microbial communities from Max Planck institute for Marine Microbiology, Germany - Olavius sp. DAHAB.2 ...
AACTCGTATGTGGACTGGTCGTTGACGACAGAATTATAACTATCATTCTGGAATTACTATTGTTATTATTATTCGCTATTATGACGCATGCACTTAGCTATACAGAATACACTGTCCATATACGTACAGTATCACACGGGAGACCTTCATACAGAACTATGCAAAACATAAGATGCTAATTCCAGCTCATGGGTAAAACTGAGACACTTAAACATTTTATCAGATGCACTTTCCAATTATAACCATACCTGTTCAGCTGAGATAGAGAAAACAGCTGCTGCTAATGCACAAACCCCTCCACCAAAAGTCTAAGTCCAAGACACATTGGCTATACTGAGAAAGCGACAATTGACATAACTGTGGCGACATTGTAGGAAACGCGGGAAAAACAGAAAAGGGAAAAACTCACCCGAAAAGGAAGAAACCACACAAAAGACTGCTGTTGCACATGGCTTACACATTCTAAAATATTTCAATATGGTGGAGCAATGTGCACGGGTGGCAATTATTACGACATCGATACCTTGCAAGTGGTGCACACATACGCCGACGTGGTCCTGCAGTGACACCGAGAACAGCAGCGTATCAACTGGTCGACACTGTTCGCCTGCTCCATGTGCAGTTCGTAGCACATCACCATCGACGAAAAGGTGGCACGACGCAGCGTCGAGAACTCAAGACGACGCTCACGACAAAACATCAACAGAGCAACGCGGCCATCTGCCAGTTCACCGCCGAAGAGAGGATCGGGGTCGTGTGTTGGCGGCAGGTCAGACGCCGATATCCCAGCGCCATGCAGGTGCACGATGAAAAACATCTGTACGGAACATAATTACAAAAAATGATTCTGCACGTATCTAGTTTGCATGTTGCAGCTCGTTCTGGTCATGCAGCAACGATGTACTGCAGGCACATGCCTAAGACTGTTTGGACAAGTGACCAGATCAGAATTCTTCTCTGAAATGCACGGCAAAGATCGCGTAGAGCTATACTCAGACATCAATCTTCAGAAGTGGATGATTCTGGGCAATATCAACACGTTATATGAAGACGTCCCAGCAATCTTCTCCAGCTGTCAGGTGAGGGTAGTTGATTGATTGGGGTTTAACGGCACTTTCAGCACAAATAGGCTATATTGTGCCTTTGATAAATATGTTGCAGTTAAAAAAGTGAAATTAATGAGAAAGTAAACAATGTTATGTGTTGGGAATACATACAATAAACCATTACAATACGTTACTCTTCAATCTGGTCTTTGTAGGGGAAACCCTTCTACACGAAAGATATCATGAGAGTAAACAAAACCAAAGGACACAGAAAAATACAACTCAATAAACCTAAACAACTAAACATAATAATCACAATAAACAAAACAAGCTAACCCTGAATTAGTCGCCCCTTACGACACTCGTCAGGAAAGGAGGTGGACCCTATATATTTTCTACCAATCCCGGGTACCACACAGGGCATCAGATGAGGGGGAAGCTGTTAAGACCTGCCTGGCATCCGCTTCATCTGGCATTCAGGCAATATGCCCAAACAACGAGAGACAAGGTTCCCACTGTATTCACGAAGCAAAATTCAAGGACTTTCAAGGACCACAACTTACAGATGACATACTGGAAACTGTCAGGTTCATGCAGCACATGGGGAACAGTTGTCCATAAGATAAAACTAAAACTATACTATCAATCATTCGTACTTCGTGCTCAATGAGTTACTATTTACATGCGTGCGTGTTCTTCACGATATTCGAAGTTACTGACAGTTGCTCTCAGAGATGTCGCGACTGGACTATGGCAGAAAGACTGGGTTGCATCGCTGGCAGATACAGATAAGACCTGCATTGGATCAACTCTGCTGCAATGGAGCGAGTGCATGCACATTTAAATTGGACAGTTTCTAGTTAATTGTTCATAAAACACTCAGAAATTCCAGCCAAACATGCACACGTGTTTCGAACCTCTTTGTGCTTGTCCATAGTGGTCAACACTTTGTCGATCAGAGAAGCTGCCATTCCTTTTCTGATGCCTGGCTTGCGGCCTTTGCACGACTTTTTCGTCTTCTTTGCTTTGCCTGCCTTTGACTGCGGCTTGCCACACGCCTGCCAGAAACAATCCAGTATATTGAAACACAAACGCAAGTCAGTGGATGGATATGCATTGTCATTCATTCACTTCTACTGCCACAACAGTGTCGGGTAATCGTAAGACAATCAACGCAGTTCAACTAACGTGTGTAAAGTTCAGTCATATTTAAAGCATTCGGTGCAGAAATGAACATGGTCAAAATGATCAGCGCCAGCTTGTTATCCGTATAGTACAACAATATAGTACAACAATGTGCTGTATTCACGCCAAACTACAGAAACTAGCCTTACAAAAATGCAGTGGAATACAGCAAGTGGTATAAATGTCAAGGAAAGTACTAAATATTAACACTTAAAATAAGGCAATACATAATAAAAACTGCTTTTCACCACCACCAGGATTAACGCATACTTAACGATATTGCACAAGTTTCGGTCTAAATGTCATGTATTCCAATTCTTGGCCATAAATACAACAAACCAGCACGCTGACTTCTGTCACCAAGTGGCTAGTTTGGTACTGTACCTACCAGTCTGGTAAGTGATAAGTCTGGACCATCGCCCACAAAACTGGAGTTACATGGAGATGGCTACAGTCTACAAGCACCTTCGGACTCGGGAAAGAACACGTCTTTCACTTGTATTTTCCAATTTTGTGATACACAGGAGCGATTTCAAGTATTAACAGAATGCCCTTGGATGTCACAGTAAGCACAGAATTAATTTGCAGAAAAGAACAAACTTTTTCACGTATACTACAAACACGTAAAAGTGCAAACAACGCATAAAAATCAACATCGAATTCGACCTCAGTTTCAACGGCACCAGTGTCTATCAACTCCTCCATGTTTTTCTCCTTTTCCTCTTCTGCTATTGCTTCTTCCAGTGTGTTTGGCCAAAAGTCACCGTCAAAGTACGGAACATCCTTTGCGGTCGTCAAGCCAGCCATCAATGCATCGGCAGCAATGTCCTTTACATTACACGCAATGCAGACACAAGTTAACGCACAACTGATGACGATGACTACTATTACTACTCAAAATAATAATCCAATTTATACACTACCATTTTCGGAGTGTAAGAGGTTTTTCGCAAGAGAGACAGATGAGATGTAGCAATTATATAACAGAAACGCCTTTAAATGTGAATTGAAGCAAGATACAATTTGGTGCCAGGAGTCAGTGGTGAAGGCTCACGAACTGAATAAGTGAGCAAACCTTCAAAGTCAGCTACAACATATTACAACAGCCGAGGTCTATATATGGAAGCACAAAACACAATTTTTAAAAACACTTAAATACAGATCATTCCCGAGATCTCTCATCCAACAACAGCCATCATGTCCAATTCTGTATATTACATTAACATTTTGATCACTTTTTTGGAGTCAAGATGTACCTTGTAGTCAGCCACAACACCGTCACCGACAGCTCGATCCAGCAGCCGGCGATACCAGTCCTGCAGACGCTTCGGCTTTGGAATCTTCTGTTCCGTCGGATGTCGGTGGAAAATGTAGTCGTCACCTTCTGCCGGAGGACACGCCCATATATGCACGTACATGAACCTGCCCAGACCCGCAAAGCAACAGCACTTTGTTACGGTATCGTTTCAGATTGTTTGGCTATGTAATAAACCAATTTCCTTTTTAACCATATATGCAAAACAATAGATATAGATGTTAAACTTATTAAAACTGATTGCATGTAAAATATTCTAGGTTTTTTATTTTGCAAAAGATGGCAAAACTGGTTTGATTATCGTAAATTAAACATTTTCTGTCATACAAGTGCTTCATGTACTAAGTTTCAACATTAAAAATAAATAACAAACGAACAATAATAATAACAATACCAGATATCAACAACACAGAATATTTTACACATGATAAACAGAATATATTTAACATCTATGAAAGTATTCCATGATTCTGCTGTCATGCACAATACTCTGCCTACCCACTTCTATCTGAATTTGTTACTGGTCCGCGGATATCTTTAAAATGGGACAGTATAAAAAAAACTCGAAAACAGCAAGTAAGAAGTACCCGAGCGAACGGATATGCTCAAAGTAGGCAATCAGCAGCTGCTGATAAACCATTGTACGCAGGTGAGACGGTCGGAACAGGTTTATGCTGTCCAGATATGCCAGGTAAACTCGCCTACACCAATGAGCATACAGTAAACATTTAATGTCTTTGGCCATCTGTTGTTGTTGACTGTTAACAATAACAGCCGTAATTCTATTATTTGAATAATGAAAGAGACATTACGGAGAGCAGCTTCCTTTTTCGACAGGCTCTGAATCTGATGAATGTAAGGCACTGCCGAAATCCAATTTGTCCTGCAAGCTAAGTGTTACAGGGAAGCCAGAACTAGAAAAAAATTCTAGATGTTATTACAGCAGTAAGGCAGTAGAAGCCATGCCATCCAAGTCAAATTTCATATCCAACTGCAGCAAAGACACATCCAAAAGCCCTAAATGTGTCCACAGGCAAGATGATCTCCCTACCAACTAATCGGTGAACGCCTTTCCAGTCAGCAGCTGCATCCACGTGGAATGCTCTTCCTAATCTGTCCATTCTTCCACATCAGTGTTCCAGTTCAGAAGTTGACACAAGACTCATTTGTGCATGCATACCAGCAATCTTACTGAATCTGTCTCTGCATCACTGATCTTGAAGTCTTTGGATTTATGTCACGTTAATGACTATTCTAATACTAACTAACTAATCAATGAAAACCAACAAGAAAAATTATTTTAATACAAAATCAAACATAAAATACAAAAAAGCACAACGAAAAGACTACTTAAAAACATTAAACCAAAATCTTATCAGTCCAAACATACAATCACACCAAATGATGAAATTTTCCGCAAGCCCAGTCTTTAAATATAATAGTGCAGTTAGAATATTAACTGATAATCAGACAATGACATAAGACCCAGCATCCCAGCGTGCTGTTTAAATTTTGCACTTTCAATATCACTAAAATAAATGCCACGATAAGACAACATATAATGGGCATTCATATTCAACACAAAGCAGATGCGAATCAGTTATTATCGCCCGAGAATACAACCTGTGGTTCGGCTGAGGTGCATCCGATCCATACTCCTGCGTGTGCAAACCAAAAAAGCAGACATCTTTGCCGTTGATTTTCTGAAATGCAAATATTCCCTTCGCAGTGTACGGAAAGCTGGTGGGAGCCTCAGGAAACCTGTGTCGCATGTACGACTTGACTTCGGTCGAGCGGGACGTGCACGAGAGGACGCGGACGGCGACTTCGACGTCTGCGGCACCGTGCTGCGACAGAAACGAGTTGACACGTTCCTCCAAGTGAGCACCGAGTTTTGTCTGCACAAGCTCTACACACCGACAGGGACAACACTGAAGATGTGGTGAAAACGAAGCTCGCTCTGCAATTAAATGGGAAACTTTTGGCAAACAGGAGCAATTATGGATGGACGACATTCCTTATGCAACAATAACAACCACTGGTCTTACTGTGAAGTTAAAAGTTACTAGTCCACACTCAACAGTGAAAAGCTCAAATAATAACAGTAACCACCGGTGCCGACTCCATAGGGTACGGGGGAGACAGGAAAGACATGTGTCCCCACTTTTACAAATGGCTGAGCACAAGGGTAAGGGGGGACACAGCAAGTAGAAAAACAGCAAATCGAACTATACTGACCATCACGAAAGCGCTCGCCAAAACACAGAGCCAAAAGAAGTGGAGGGGCACAACAAAATTTGCGCCGGACATGTGCCTCCCACTTTCAAATTCATTCCGGTGCCACTGACCGTAACAATACCAAAATAAGAAATAATAAAATACCATAGACATTTGGAAGCACCACTAATGCCATACACATATGTGAAGTGGCAGAATGCTCCTGATAGACTGAACAGAACCAATGACCGGAAGGCACGGCAATCAAATGCAAGGGTATAACAGGGAACAGGAAGCAGGTTAGCAGTGCCATAAGAGTTTACGGAAAAAAGTTTAAGGTGTGCTTCAGTCACAAAATTTCCAGTTAATAAACGGTTTATGTTTAGTTTTTTTTTGACGAGTATGTTCAGAGCATGGAAACATGAGTGACTATTTTTTCCGCAACTAGATTCGAATTCCAATCAGCGTTCCACTGCACGATGATGGTGATTTAAGCATAGTAGTAATTAATAGCAATAATAATTAATTATTAATTAATAATAATAATACGCAGAACAAATTGACATATATGGCTCCCTATCGAGCTGTAGGAGAAATAAAGCAAAGATTGGAGATCCACACAATTTAAGTGCTAAGAATGAGGCTAGCAATCCTGAAATAGATGCAAAATTCAATTCAATTTCCAGACGTGACTCTCCGTACGTTTTAAAGAAGGGATGCCATCCTTGCCACCAAACCAACACCATCAAAGCACCGGCTGACTAGATAACTCGATCTAGCAGTGAATCATGAAAAAAACAACTCACTAGCAGCAGTGTGAGGGTTCGGCTCAACGACTTGCCGATTCCGTTGTCGACAGTCATCGCAGACGTAGCCCGACGTCCAGATCTGGTCGAGATGTTCGACGCAGATCTGATGTTGATGACGATCGCATCCAACGCAGCTCACAAACCTGAACCACACACAAGCGACTTGTCATCGATGTCAATGACATATGTCAGTTGTAGCTTCATACAGCACACAGAGTACTGGAGCATCTCCACTGTGCCAATTGTGCCAAACATCTCACAAACAAGCCTGTTGCAACTGAGTTTCCTAAAACTGTCACCTTTCAATGAAGTGCCATTTGGACAATCCCATAAAGAGTGACATCATGATTAAGGTCCTTATCGTTCACAGCTGGCTTATTTCCATGATTCCAACTACAACAATATCAAGTTACGGCTAACGGAATGGTTTCTGTCGTTTCCAACGTACGGCAAGCCAGAATAGGACCGGGAATTCATATGAAATAACTACGCAGAAATGGGACAATTTTCACTTCATTACAGACATGCTTTCTGCAATTCCCTTACAGAAAACAATATGAGCCACACACAGTCTACTGTAAAAATTGCAGCTTGTGTATGCTTCTGGTTGCCTACTCCAGCAGATATATGACATGACAAAAAAACTACAGTACACGGAAATCTTGCACGCATTATCATATAAAACCATTTTTAATAAAGAATGTGAAAATCACCAGGTGTTATAAAATAACGATGAATTCTTGTTGTGGTCACGTGGGAGCATGGATCAATGGCGTTCCATGTAAAGACTGCACTACTTAAAAGCTAAATCTAACGCTAATCCTAACTCATCATATCGATATCACCTTCTATTGCATGCAAGTTTCACACTGCTTGTTTAATATCTGCGCATTGGTTCATGGTGTACACACTGAAATGATAATGTCCATAATGTATATTCTACAGATTATCAGATTCCACATCAAAAGTTTAAGGTGTGCTTCAGGCACAAAATTTCAACTTAAGTTAATAAACGTCTACGTTTATGTTTCAGTTCTAAGACAAGTTTGTTCAGTGCATGGAAACACGAGTCAATATTTTTTTGCCGCAACTAAATTCATATTCCAATCACTCAGCTTCGTACTGCATGACGATAACGATGACGGCGATCACTAGCAATATTAGTTAGTTATTTATTAATAATGTATAATATTCATGACACGCAAAACAATTTGACACATACGGCTCTGGTTCGAGCTTCGAGTTGATCGCCCGTGAAAACTGATCTTTCGGTATAAACCTTCAATAGCACAGAATGAACAATAAAATCACATCATCAGAATACACACATGAAAAATGTATAAACATCATATTTTAATGTATAAACATCATATTTTTTAAAACTTGTTCCAGCATCAAGCGTAGACTTTTCTGTTCAGGCGATCCGTCTGTTGTTAGCACTTTGATGAACCATGCAGTAGTCTTGATTATTTAACCCTCTGTAAAAAAAAGTTAACGATTAACTGAAGGTAAGAAAACTTATTCGTTACATGCTACACAGTCGAGAAACTCATCCACGCAAGAATGGCAAAATCTACAGAAATGGATGTTACTTTCAAAACACAGTAAGTATAAAAAATGACACAACTGATAAGGTCTGAAATATAACGGGCAATTAACAAACATATCTTGACCGCTGACAACATACACTGGCGGCTGTGTAGGGTTGTCAACAACCTCCATCAGGTCACTCGGTGAATGGATGTAGCATTTCTCGCAGAAAAAATATCTGCACAAAATCGCACAACAGCCTTTCCCACAAGTGCAACAATTATGTTCGTTTTACATTTCGCTATTTATCGGCTTCTAAGCACATTGTGTACCTTGCAATCATCCAACTTCAGTCACTACCTCCAAATTTCAGAAAATATTTCACACAATAAAATATGATATACACACATGCACATACTCCCCGAACACATCCGTTCTGTAACTGCTGTTGCCACCAAACACCGCTTACATTGTCTGAAAACCTATTATTTTAACATTTATTTTAATACCCCATAGTTTTATTTATTTATATTTTTACTGACTCATTAATGTCTAACCGATGTGGCTCGCAATTAAGTACCTTAATAATAATAACAGTAATAATAACACCTGCATATGGCTACAGATCGCAGTGGCGGAAAACATCAGATAGCCCAGAAACAACAGCACAAAGTCTATGTAATTCCAGACGAAGAAGTGCATACTTGTCTTGGCAGCTGTAGTAGGCAGCATTGACTGGAATGCAACATGCGAGCGAGCTAAAGCAGTAGAGCGGCATTGGACGAAATCGCGGCTTTTGACCGCAGCAGCAGCCAAGAGATTTCATCGGTTCGTCAATCATCGACTCAAACTTTTCTGCTAGCTGAAAGCAAAATAAAAAAACACACAAAATCATTAAAATTGACAACACAAAATGCAACGTCTAAATGTGAAAAAAATACAATTTTTCTGACACACTGTGCCATATCCAGAAAAAAATTAGACCCATACAACTTTGGTTGATAACCTCAACCTTCAATCATCGTTCAGCAGCAAGATCACATATCTACCTAAAACTACTGTGTAGACTCTGCTTGAAATCAGTCTCCCAACAAAACTATGTCGCTGCAATTGTCATCATATTGCATGCATCCAGATTTGCTTCCAACTGCTAGACAACCACAGCATCAATGCTTGAATATGAAATCCTTGGCAATAACACTATCACAAATTAGTAAAAAAACATCACAACCTTTGTGCAGCTTTTGTAGACGGGGGATGAGCGCCGATTGTACAGCCAAGCATTGCTAAACATCAGCTGCATGTCGTCCACGTACTGCCACGGGTCCTGGTATTCACCAGCCTCCAACTTATGGCATATTGTCGACAGGTCTATCGGATTCTTCACTATCAGCGGATAGTCCTGTACAAGACACGCAAATGTCTCTCCAGTTTAAACTGTCAACGCGGATCTCTCACTGTCAAAGTGCAAAATAATGAATCGTATGATTGACAGACCATCAGCATAATGACTCACAAATCTCATGCTGCTGACATAGGCCTAACTATTATGATAAGATCTTCTAACCTTATGAAAATATTGAGCCTGGAATTACCACAGCAGGCAACTGAATACTCTAAATCGAGGAAGAAAAATTCATGTTTTCAAAATTCATTCCGTATCAATATTCTACACAAGCGCTGTAACAACTTGTAATTCAATATACTATTTAAAATGCGAAACTGGTTTGCAGTAACGATGACATCTAGTCTTTTAAGTTTATATAATATCTGTGCAATGTAACCACTTCCGATTATTGCCACTTTCGAAGTGCCAATTCGCCTTCAACTAGTTTATAATATACGGTTTCAAGAGTACACCGACAACCAATTAAACTGTTGCTTTTAGCAGACATGACAGACATCAAAGAGCAGCTACCGGTATCTGTTCAAGCACAGGATCGACAGGCTGTCGAAACGGAACGGAATGCGGGTACATCTGATAGACGGCGGTCCATGTTGGCATCAGGCGATCGCGGAGCTCGTCGGCACTGAACACTAACAAAAAATGCCAAAAAAGTGGCAGAAGCAAAGAAATGGCATTGAATACAACAATGCCACTCCACACCGAGCCTTGGATGCACGCCAACTTTTACATACATCTCACTTTCAGGAGGCACGCCCAGCCCATCAAACTGTGACTAACAGCAGTTTATCGTGGTGTTCAACTGAGAAATGCTAAATTCTATTTCGGCAACTGTAGCGTGCAGAGTACGAGAGCTCTCAACACATACTGTCTCAATGGAGAAATAGCAAAACAGATGCAGTTGTTGGAATAACCTCGTGATCGTAAACGAGTTGCATCCATGACAACTACTAAAAGCAGCTGAGTTATATGAGACATGCTTAGCATAAAAACAGACACATCTGGCATATAAAAAAATAAAACAAAACTATTCAGCATTGAGAGCACACCTTTCTGCACACGCTGCACTGTGGACTTTTCTGCTGCAGCACAAAAGCTTTGCATGCGACAGCCCTTCACTTTAGATGGTGATTGCGTCGTCTTAACACATGGTTCCACGATATCGGCTTCCACCTTGAAACAGTTAATCACAATAAAGCACAACATTTACTTACTGGCTCGTTTCAGACTAGCAAACGCTCACTCAATATGAATAAACGTTTACAAATTAACACTAATACACTGTCATCTCCCTCATTCTGATACCGACTAAAGCGTAAGTATGTTCTAAACATTATTATTTCAGTCTTCACAAGACACGAGTTGGCAGCCACCTGGCATTGAGGACCCAAAATGAACTCTCTATAAGGCTTTGAGCTGTAGATGATAGCACTATAAATATTGTCCTGTGTATTAGTATTATTATTATCATTATTTGACCTGTCATTGTTTCCGGTATTTCTTGCATAGTATTCAAAGTCCATAACAATGGTACATGAAATTAAACTGTCAACCTTTTTCAATGTTACAGCCATCACTACTTCCCGAACACCGTTTTGACTTTTCTAACCTGATGCAACAGTGTCACGTGTCTAAAATTTCATGCAGACAAAACAAAAGAAATAAATCAGATCATCCGAAATGTGCAACAGAGCATGTTAATCTTACGTTGGTGGATGTATCAGTCTGCTGGTTTTTACAGGACATCGGCTGTCGGACCGCTTGGCATACAGGACAGTTGGACAACTCGCAGTTCGTGAAATGTTCGACTATCTGCTGTGTCGACCGACAATGTGGAACTGCAGAATAAACGATAGCATGTACAATACAATAACAACTAATATGGCTAGGAATAAACAACAGTCTTGAGGAATATCACCAGTGCATTACTTTTACAGACATGCTTAGTTGGTTGGCGGTGTGGCTCAGTGGTTAGAACGTCGGTCTTTAACTGGCGAACTTTCCCTGATTTACGCTGCCTGATCTATGGCTGACATGTGACCACTTCGTGGGTAAGGTGTCCGCTATGGGTCAACCAACCAGGCCAACTCAGCCTTCCATCCCTTCGGGTCAGTAAATGAGTAGTAATCCATGTAATTACATGGATTACAGAAGTGGAGACCATTAAACGGCAGAACGGGACTGTGCGTGTAGTTGTTTAGCTGTGAGGCTAGCCCGTGTCTGCGGGTTTAGCCTACAGCCTATAGGCTGCACGTCCGCCCTAGCCTGTGACATACAGCGCTACTGCAGCTGCAGTTGCCGCTATATAAGTGTTATGCCTTTACCTTATTATCTTTAAAAGCCTCAAATTTCATAGAAATCAAATAGGACTAAATGTGATGCCCCTGTGTAGTGAAGAGTTTGGTAAGACCGTCCAACATGGGGGTATTTTGTATCCAGAATTCTCAAATTAATATCAACAAGAAATTTCATGAATATCAGGGAAGAAGCCACAGCACGAACCACGATACTGACAGAGAGAAAGATGAACCGCCATGGAATATATCACACACAGTAAAATCTAGGTAGAGCAGAAAAGGGACATCATTTCCTCACTCAAGACGATATGCCTTCAAACAAAGGAGAACTACCATACTATCATACCAGAGCATGACTTTCCGTCAGTACATCCAGCAAGATGAATGAGAACGCGCTTCATTGGCACGCAGTGTGCATCTTGGCAGGAGCCGCGACAACGCTGAGCATGCAGAACTGAGACTAGTATACGCTGCATTGTCAGTATCTTGTGCGACACACTACTGCTGCCATGCTCTGATGGTTTCTGAATGTATTCCATCAACACACTAGACCATTACCAGTCTACACATTCAGTAATATCTGAACATTCGTTTCAAACATACGCATCAACGATACAACTTTGCATTTTTCGTGCCTGGTTCACACGGAACATTCCCACTGCTTTTTCTACAACTTTTAGTTTCAAAAACCTGTTGTCTTTTTTGATATCAGTAATGTTTATAACACATAACATCGCAATATAAGAACAGCATAAATGTCAGTCAAAAAACTTGCATATTACACATATCTTCCACAAAACAAAACAAAACTAGATTTAATTTCTAACTCATGTAAAATCACAAAAACATTGCACAAACAACAAGGCATAAAATTTACCAACATATTTTCTGTTGAGTTTATCTCTCTCAACAACTTACCGGTACCAGTCCTAGGCCATGTCTGGAAAATAGGAATTTTAAGATTGCACTAACCCTGCTGTTGACACTGCTCCTATTCGAGCAAAAACCCCCAATAATACAAAATTAATTTTTGCACATTACTGCACATGTGTAACTAACAGCATCTGTCTGTCAGCAGTCTTGTTTATGTTCAGTGGCAAAATGGCAACTGTGGCACTAACTGGACAATTCGCCGGCAAACCAACTCAGTAAGCCATGCGACAATGCACTAAAATGTAGGATCTTGCCACTGAGTTAATCTGCTGTTGCAGAGAAAATAACCAGCTCGACAAATAACAAATTATGAGAACACAAAAAACTTACCGAACTGTGGGACGATGGACTACTGGCAGAACTAGAAGTACCTTGTTGTACAACACCACAGTTACGAGACGTCGTCATCTCTACACACCACAACACATAAATTAGCTGACGAGTTACAGCAGTCAACAAATCAAGAATGAATACATCAAGCACCAACCACTGCGATAGACGATCCCACAATTGTACAGCCAGATTCCCCTCACACCACTGAAAGTGTTCAATAGTGTAATCTACCACTTACAGGACAATTCGCCGACAAACCAACTCACATTCAGTCAAGTCACGGACTAATCAACTCGCGGACTGTTCAACTCGTCGACAGTGAATTTTTAAAAATCATGGAATT
>Ga0056116_1000502_pt1 | contig 13388 bp, 7 predicted proteins | sample WorMetOlspDAHAB2_FD_67352 | JGI IMG/M metagenome (GOLD analysis project Ga0056116, IMG submission 67352) | Marine gutless worms symbiont microbial communities from Max Planck institute for Marine Microbiology, Germany - Olavius sp. DAHAB.2 ...
TCTTCAGCCTTTCTGGCTTCTCTAGCCTTTTGGACCTCTTCAGCCTTTCTGGCTTCTCTAGCCTTTTGGACCTCTTCAGCCTTTCTGGCTTCTCTAGCCTTTTGGACCTCTTCAGCTTTTTTGGCTGCCTTAGCTTTTCTGATTTCCTCAGCTTTTTTGGCTGCCTTAGCTTTTATGGCTTTTTCAGCTTTTCTGGTTTCCCGGAGAGCAAGTTCTTTCTTGGTTGCTGCACGTAAACAGTGTCGAGCAACCAGAATCTGACGCGGGTCAAGTGAAGAAAGTGACACGGCAAAACTACAAGACTTTCGAGCTTTCTCTAAAGCATTGAGTTCTCTAAGAGCGATCCCTCGATTAAGCCAAAAATCCACATTATGACGTCGTAGTCGTATGGCGAGATCAAAGTCCGTAAGGCCAGATTCAGGATCCCCAACAGCTAACCTAGACAAACCGCGCTTGTTGAAAACTTCAGGATCAGTGGCATCCAGCGCAATGGACTTGGAGAAATACTTGATCGCATCCTGATGATTTCCAAGTTTCTGGGCTATTATCCCCTTTCCTGAGTAGGCGGGAGCACTACGTGGATTAGCTCGTACAGCTTCGTTCAAGTCACTCAGGGCACGTTCGTGCTTGCCGACTTGTTGCCACAGCCTAGCTCGATTTACGTAAGCAGCAGCGTAATTCGGCCGAATCGCAATAGCACGCGAAAAATCACGCATGGCTGACCTGAATGACCCCATGCGACGATGCACAAGTCCACGATTGTTGTAGGCTTGGTGATATTTACGATCAATCCTAATTGCAGTGGTGAGATCTAGAATCGCCTCCTCGTACATGCCAACACGAGCAAACTCTACTCCGCGTATGTTATAAGCAAGAGAATCACTAGGATTTGAGTATATAACATTTGATAGGGAGACGAGATTCGCCCACGATCCCTCACTGTCCTTTTTGGCGCCATGAAGCAGTTTCGTTGTCTGACAACCAGACAGCAGCAGCAAGGCGAATGCAGAGAACAACACAACCCGCGCGACAGCCAAACGCGCCGTTACAAAAACGGTCAGCAAGACTCCACCTCCATCAGTGACCTCTAGGATTGCAAACTGAAATCACCGCAAGTTCTAAACCAATTGCAACTTATCGCAGGAGAAGGGAGACGCTTACAACAATCCTTCTCGTTGAGCTCGTTTGCGCGCAAACTTTCGAGCACGGCGCATCGCTTCAACTTTTTCCCTTGCTCTTCGTTCAGAGGGTTTTTCGTAATGGCCATGTAGCTTCATTTCACGAAAGATCCCCTCTCGTTGCAGTTTTTTCTTCAACGCCTTGAGAGCTTGATCAATATTGTTGTCTCTAACCAATACCTGCACTTTGACTCATCCACTCTTCAAGGGGGTAACCCCCGGAGACGACTCGAAGTCCTCTGAGATCAAAAAGATCCGACACGGTGCGCCAATGAACCGCCATTGACACTTCAGGACAATAGAAGCCCAAGCGACGTTGGTGTCACACAGAGGACGAAAACCACTGTATGACCTATAAGGCGCCCAGATGTCAATTGCTTTGTGTCGAGGTATTCATGTAGTCAGGTTGCGACTATGGGAAAATGTAGCAGTTTTTTTCCGTGCGGCCCTCTGGAGTCTTTTCCATTCGGCTTTTCGAGTTTTTTCCGTGCGGCCCTCTGGAGTCTTTTCCATTCGGCTTTTCGAGTTTTTTCCGTGCGGCCCTCTGGAGTCTTTTCCATTCGGCTTTTCGGAGTTTTTTCCGTGCGGCCCTCTGGAGTCTTTTCCGTGCGGTCTTCCGATCTATAGACCCTGCTTTGTTTTCGTTGGGCAGCCTCACTCAGTTTATAGAGTACTGCGTTGTTTTCGACAGCTAGGTGTTTAACCATATCTCTTCAGGGAAAAAGTAAATGCTAAATTTACTCATGACTGTGTATTTGCAATAACATATCTGCCGTAGTAGAGTGACGACCCGTCGTTTGATGTCTGGGCTGCACGAGTTTAAGTCTGCGTTAGCCGATTTCCTAAGTTTTTGGATGTGCTGCTGGCCTGGTGTCTTGGGCATTCGCTATGGTTGTCTTGAGGTAGGAAATGGCTAAGAACCTGCGTCTCTGCTTTTGGATATGCGCATTAATCGTGCAGGTCTGTGTCGCGCAGGGGAGCGTTTCATTCGGAAAAAGTGATGTGCATAAATCAAATGGGTTTGCTGTAGGCTCCTATTCTGATGTTATCTATTCCGATGTAATGCCTATGCCTGTTTATGCCGACTATCTAGCAGGACAGGCTGCCAGCAAGAGATACGATCTAGAGACAGGCGCCTTATTCTTTAAACGAGTGCTCGATTCTATCTCAACTAAAGACCTCATCGCTGAAGAGGCCTTTCTCCTGTTTTTAAAGGCAGGCTTCATTCCGGAGGCCTTGAACCTGACAGATCACTCCTCTCATTTCGGAGAAGAGACAAAAAAGATCGTACGTCTCCTCCAATTGCTTGATGCTGTGAAAAAGGGAAATTACAACAAGGCCAGGTCTAAGCTCTATGAAGGTGATCAGGATCTATTGGGCAAACAGGCCACACTACTCTTGTCTGCCTGGATCATGCAAGGTCAGGGGGAAACCTCGAAGGCGCTAAGCCTAATAGAGGACGAATCCTACAAAAACAACTGGCGGAAGCTCCTCAAACTAACCCACGCTGGTATGATAGCAAGCGTTGCAGGACGCAAACATGAAGCACTGAAACAGTTTAGAACCGCATACCGCCTCGGTGTGAATGATATGCGTGTAGCCGATAACTACGGCTTGGCTCTAGCCCTCGTGGGAAAAAATGAGGCTGCCATCGATATCTACGAGGCATACGACAAAATCGTGCCTCAGTCCAGGTTGATGATGAAGCATCTGGCTGATATCAAGGCCGGGAATCCACCTGAACCTTCCGTAACCAGCGTTGTGGAAGGAGTGGCCGAATTAATGTGTGACATCGGAACAGCAACCGAGTCCATAAATTTCTCTACAGCTGAATCCCGTATGATTTACCTCCAGTTGGCTCTGTATCTCAGACCGGACTTTGATTTAGCACTTTTTCCTCTCGCCGCTGGTCTGGCCGGGCATAGCGCCTTGCCACAAGCGATATCTGTTCTGGAAAGAGTAAGGGAGACTTCTCACTTCTTAGAATTGGCGAGAATACAGATCGGTTACTACTACCAGATAATGGAGGACTACGAAAAGGCTCAGGAGTACATAGGAGGCGTATTCAGGAGAAACAGTACAAGACCCGATATAGCTCTTATTCTCGCAGACCTCCTGCGCAACAGGAAGTACTATAGTAGGGCCGCTGAGATGTACAGCCTGGCAATCGGTCTGTCGATAAAGCAAAAGATCAAGACAGAGTGGCGTGTCTTTTACTTTCGAGGTATCAGTTACGAGAGGTCTGGTAACTGGTACAGGGCGGAGAAAGACTTCAGAAAGGCTCTGGAGCTAAACCCAAACGAACCTGCAATCCTGAATTACCTCGGGTATTCTCTGGTCGAGAGGGGGTATAGGGTCAAAAGTGCCTTGCAGATGATCGAAAAAGCTTCCGAATTGAACCCTGATAGCGGTCAGATCATGGATAGCTTGGGTTGGGCGTACCACCGTGTGGGACGCAATGAAGATGCAGTCGAGGCCCTAGAGCGTGCTGTGCTACTAGAGCCAGGAAATTACACCATAAACGATCATCTCGGTGATGTTTACTGGGTTGTAGGGCGCAAGCGTGAAGCCTTTTTTCAGTGGAGCCATGCTAGGGACCTCAATCCGAGTGATAAAGTTCTCGAACAAATCCTCATAAAGCTTAAAAAAGGCCTTGAAGCCATCAACGGACAGAAGTGATCGTATCGTTATTAGCACGCGCAAAGGTAAACCTAGCTCTTCATGTCTTGTCGCGGAGGTCCAGTGGTTATCATGAACTCGACAGCCTGGTTGTATTTCCTGAGTTCGGAGATACCATTGACATAAGTGTCAAGCTGGTTCCTGGTTCAGCTGTGTACTTTAGTCTGCGTATCCAGGGGCCATTCATGGATCGACTGTCAAATGTCCGTCCTAATCTCATAACCAGTGCTGTTCAGGCATTCTTCGGCAGATTTTCTTTGAAGGGGATTGGGTATGGATTACAGGTCTCTGTCACTCTGTGTAAGCATTTACCTGTCGCAGCTGGATTAGGTGGTGGATCCAGTAATGCTGCTGCGGTATTGAGATTTCTTAAGTCCCTGGTCGGTTCAGGGAGGATACAGGATCTTGCGAAGGAAAATCCCTACACTGTTTTGAACACACTACGACACCAGAACCTAGATACATGCCTGGATGAGAGATTGACCGAAATTGGACTAAACCTGGGTAGTGACATTCCAGTCTGTCTTGGATCGAGACCGGCGATAGTTCAGGGATTAGGTGAGTCCGTCCGGTCTGTACAGGTTCCGAGGTGTTCGATTCTCTTGGTCAATAGCGGCAGTTATATTGAGACCGCAAAGGTTTTTCAGCACTTGTCTCCACAGAGAAGACCAGGACTTCCCGACCTACCTTCAAGTTTTGAGAGTTGCAATCATTTTTTCTCTTATCTGCGGGAGACACGGAATGATTTGACATTCTCGAGGTGTCATTCGAGCCCGCAGGTTGGCAGGGTTATGGAGGTTCTGAGGGAATGTCACAATGTCGGGTTCTACGGCATGTCTGGTTCTGGACCCAGTTGCTTTGCTTTATTTGAGAACAAATCTGATGCAGATGTCGCCCGCAAGAGAATACGCAGAAAGCATCCCAGCTGGTGGTGTGTGACTAGTCTGGTTTGTCCTGTTCCGGGCAGATGCTGATCGCGAAAAACACTCACGGAGCACCAGATTTCCAGTGATTTATCACACAGTGCTGAGAAGTCGTTTGTCTGTCTGTGTCCAGCTGGGTCGTTTGTACTTTTTGCAAGGGCGATCTGTGACAAAGTGTGAAGCATCGACAGGGGCTCATTACAGGCTCATTAAAGGCTCGTTACAAGCTCATTAAAGGCTCTCATTCAAGTCGTGTGTCTGCTTGTATCCAGCGTGTCAATTTGTATTGTGCAAGTCAAATAGACGATCGATGACAAAGTGTGACGCATCGATAGGCTTATTGATGACTGCGTCTTTTATTATCAGGAGAGTAGTCTGGTTTTGTGCATCACGCACCAGCCAGCGCGAAATCTCACCAGTCGCCTTGTTGAAGGTGACTGTCAAATAACCTGATCCAAAAGAAGTGTCTTGATCGAAGGTGACTACTATTGAAGTTTTAGTCACTATTACATTGACGATACTGGGGTTATTGGCGAGATCTATCTTCTCTGTGAGAAGGTGCTGTAATGGTGTTTGGGACAGAGGATACAGTTCTCTGGACGCCTCTTTCAGGTCATGTATGATCAGATCTACTCCGTCAGAAACGATTTCTGTATCAGATGGGTTCTTGTACATAAACTTGAATTTGTTGGGTTTCAGAAAATAGAAGACACCATGTGAACGCATTCCGTTTTGATCGATTTGCACGAAATCGCTGGTCATAGTGCGTATACTGTTGGCACGTCTGTTGAAGTTTAGTAGAAGCTTCTTTATCCGGTGTGGACTTCCTTCGTAAAGCACATCATCCGAAATCATTTTATTCGATGTATTAGAAGACGTAGATTTCCTGACTGGCTTTTTGGGGGAAGATTTCGAGGGAGCAGGGCTGGCCTCATTGGCTACCTTGTTCTGAGGAAGAGTCGGAGCTTTAGAGGGGGCAGACGCGGCTGTACTTTGGACCTTGTTCTGAGGGAGAGTCGAAACTTCTGCAGGCATAGGCGCGGTGCCATTTTCTATCTCGTTTTGAGGGAGAGTCGAAACTTCTGCAGGCACAGGCGCGGTGCCATTTTCTATCTCGTTTTGAGGGAGAGTCGAAACTTCTGCAGGTACGGGCGCGGTGTCATTTTCTATCTCGTTTTGAGAGAGACTAGAAACTTCAGTCGGCACAGGCGTGACTTCACTTCCTACCTCACTCCAAGCTAGAGTCGGAGTCTCCGCCAACACAGATAGGGTGAGAAAACACAGTGCACAGAACTTGATAAGCAAAACACGCATGTTCAGCACAATTATCACACTCTTCGCCATTACTATACTATTACTATACTAAAAATAAAGGTTCTTCGCAAATGACATGATAGACTTCCTCTCTGGGTAACCCTATCATGGCTTTTCAGCCGCTACGTGCACTTCGGGTGCGAGCACCATCACTGGTCAAGAGGATTTCTCTTTTTCCAGCGGCTCCAGCCTGACTGATGACACCCTCTCTCTCCATACGTTCTATAAGAGAAGCGGCACGATTATAGCCTATCTGAAATCTTCGCTGGATGTAAGAGGTAGAAGCCTTCTGATCACGTAAAACTACATCAATGGCTTTCTCGTACAAATCATTCGCCTCGTCAGCACCAGATCCTCCGCCGTCGGAAGAGGTCTCATCAGGCGTAATTATTGAGTCCAAATACTGCGGTTGACCCTGAGATTTCAAATACTGGACTACTCTCTCTACTTCGTTGTCCGAAACAAAAGGTCCGTGAACACGCTGAACTCGACCACCAGTAGCCATGTAAAGCATATCACCCTGACCAAGTAATTGTTCCGCACCTTGCTCTCCCAAGATTGTCCTGCTGTCGATCTTGGAAGTCACCTGGAAGGAAATCCGGGTCGGGAAATTCGCCTTAATCGTACCTGTTATAACATCCACAGATGGTCTCTGGGTCGCCATGATCAAGTGAATCCCAGCAGCTCGAGCCATTTGCGCTAACCGCTGAATGGTACTTTCAATTTCTTTTCCAGCTACCATCATCAGGTCAGCCATCTCGTCCACCACGACCACAATGTGGGGAAGAGGGTCGAGTGCTAACTCCTCGATCTCATGTAGCGGCTCGCCGGTCTGACGATGAAATCCAGTTTGAACCTCCCGAGTGATGATGACACCAGCTGAACGCGCTTCGGTAACGCGTTTGTTGTATCCATCGATGCTGCGCACTCCTAATTTGGCCATCCTCCTGTAACGGAGTTCCATCTCTTTTACTGTCCACCTCAGAGCAACTATCGCCTTCTTGGGATCCGTCACCACAGGTGTGAGAAGATGAGGAATACCGTCATACACAGACAGCTCCAACATCTTAGGATCAACCATGATGAACTTGCACTCATCTGGTGTCAGGCGGTATAGGAGGGAAATTATCATGGTGTTGATTGCAACAGATTTCCCAGAACCAGTGGTTCCGGCGATCAGGAGGTGAGGCATGCGAGATAGGTCTGCTATCACGGGCTCCCCGCCTATGGTCTTACCTAAACACAGAGCAAGCTTGCTGGTGCTCTGTTGGAAACCCCGTGAGGAAAGCATCTCACGCAGGTAGAGTAGTTCCCGTCGCTGATTGGGAAGTTCTATTCCTATGACGTTTTGTCCTTGAATGACTGCTACTCTGGCAGCGACTGCACTCATGGAACGAGCAATGTCGTCCGCCAAACTGATGACGCGCGATGATTTAACTCCCGGAGCAGGTCTGAGTTCGTACAGTGTCACGACAGGACCGGGTTTCACGTGTATGATCTCACCCTTTATGCCGAAATCCTCGAGTACACCTTCTAGGGCTCCCGCATGACCTTCCAGGACTTCTTCTGAAAGCTCGTTATTGCACTCCCAACTCTTAGGAGAGGCGAGCAAGTTAAACGAGGGCAAACAATAGTCAATGTCATCGTCGTAATAGGCTGCCACTTCGCGACCTACCTGTTCCAGAGGAGCCGGCAATGCACTGATCGTCATCTGTTTGGAGCTGGAAAAGTCAGAAGGAGAGACAACCTCGTCATGGTTTTGCAGGTATTCCTCGTCGAATTCTGAGGATCTAACATGTTGATTGGGATCGTCGAAGAAATCATCCTCTATATCGTCCTCTATATCGTCCGCAATCTCTTGCCCGTGATAGGAAGCTCTGAGCGTCATGTCGTCATCATCGACGACGTAGTGCGCATCGAAATCTTGTTCTGGATCACTGGTTTTTTTGTTGACCACTAGCTTTGAGGATCCCGTATCGGGTTTCGTTCTGATCTTTAGTCCCCGAGATGACTGACGGTCCGTGTTTCGCCCATATCTGAGATCATGAGGACTTTGGACTTCCGTGTCTCGCTCATGTCTGAGATCATGAGGACTCTGGACTTCCGTGTCTCGCCCATGTCTGAGATCATGAGGACTCTGGACTTCCGTGTCTCGCCCATGTCTGAGACTGTGAGGACTTCGGACTGGTGTTTGTGGTTCCTGGCTTCTTTGTCGAGACTGGCGATAACACAGTGCAGCGTCGGTTATCGAAGAAGGCTTCGAAGAGAAAAAACGCATAACCCTGGCTTTAGCCAACATGATCCAGTGATAACAGAAGGCGAGAAATGATTCCCAGCTACCTGTTCCCTTCTCCTTGACTCTGCTGCTGCGCTGGTATCGAGGTTTCCGAATCTTGTAAGGAGCTTCTTTCTTTGCCTCTTTCTGCTCTTCATGTGTTGTAGATGGTCTAAGGGTTATGGCCAGTAAGGCCAGAGCGGAAAGACCAGTCGTCAAGCCCAGAAAGATGTTCCAGTCCTCGGAAAACAAGCGCCCAAAACCATGAGAGATGAGATCTCCAAATATGCCTCCCAAACCCTGAGGAAGAGGCCAGATCCTCGGTACAGAAATGACAGAAAATGTAATTGCTGCAAGCGGAATATAGCCAGCCCAAGTGTAAAACTTGTACCTGGGAAAATACGAACGACCGTGTAGCAAAAGACGCCACCCAATAAGACCAGCCGGAACCAGCATGAACAAAGAAGACAAACCGAGAAACTGAATCATGAACCCAGCAAGAAAGGTCCAGGGTATCGCCAAAAAACCCCCTACCCATGAGCGTACACTGTAACCAGAAGTCGGAGGAAATACCAACCAGCCGATCAATGAGAGCAAAAACCACCCAACCAGCAGTAAGGCTACCAGTCCCGCCGTCCCCGTGAGGTAACGCATCAACAGACTGTATACCTTGCTATCACGACAATGACCACTTGGCAGATTATCACGAATGAGAGGCATACTCCTACACCAACGTCTGCCCAGATCCATGGAGCAGAACAACACAGCAGTCCACAGGCCAGTCCACAGGCGCATCAAAGAAATAACAGCTAGTTCTCAGACCTTTGTAGAGCATTGTTATTTTTTCTTGCACTCACTCGTCGCCACGCGAAGCGCAGAAGTTATACCCATCAAGCTGAACTTGTATTCGACGTCATTCCCTCTCGCGGAAGTAGCCTTTATGGTAGCTTCTTTGCCTCTTTTCAGGGCTTTAATCAGCTGAGCCTCTTCAGGGATGGTTTCTAGCCAAGCTGTGTCGCCACGCGTGAAGAGAAAAAATTCTTTTCCATCAACACTGATTATGACGTCTGATTTAGCTTGAAAGTCGTACTCTACTTGGATGCTTGGTTCATTGATTACACCGGCAGCTGGTCTCGTCACTACGAAAAAAAGCACATCACCGTGATTTAGATGCGCAGGTGCTTTACCAAATGGCATGCCCACGACAAAGCAGTCTTTGGGCTTCGAAGAGCTGACAAAGGCAGACCAATCACCAGACTTTATGAGGCGAATGTTGGCGTCGTTCGAGATGGAAGCAGCAGCGATCGCAGCAGAAAAAACTATCATCAGAAAGGAGATCAGTGTCTTGTAAATACTGGTAAGTGAACAAACAGAACCCATGGCCTTCTTCATTTTCTGACATCTCCGTAGTTTTGTTATTATGGCACTCACGTTTAAGTGGGCCGGATCCGAGCAGGCTAAGCTTATATCAGTACCAGACTTCCTTGCAAGTCTTGGTATGCCATAACAATCATGCATGGTTCGATATTAGGAGCTAGGAAGACTTTTCCAATGCAGGTGGCTAGAATGGAAATCTGTTAGCAAGGGACTGCTTCGGGCTAGAAGTCTCTACCGGCTTTGTGCATGTGAGGAGAGAAAAGTTCTGTCCAACGTTGCGGAATATAACGCTACGCAGTGATCGGTAAAGCTCCATCGAAACGCCAGTCTTCTGCGAGGGAATTGCATGGGGAGATATAGGAAGAAAAGAAACTGGTTTCTAACTTGTCGCCCTGGAGTGAAAAGACATTCCTAACAGACCACATCTGAAAATCCATGAAAGTTCATAAGAACCGCAGCTTTATCGCGACTCCCAACAGACTACATCCGAAGCGACATAAAAGTGCAGCAAATACACCCTCTCACATCCCTGAGGTCTTACAGATATCAGGGAGTCTAGATCATGTGCAAAAAAGGTGATTCGGACTCCAGAGGGGGAATGCAATGACAAAATACGGTGGGCCCGGCCGGACTCGAACCAGCAACCAGACCGTTATGAGCGGCCGGCTCTGCCATTGAGCTACGGGCCCCTAAAATCCGAAGAAACCAACCAGAGATGAAACCTCAAGCCAGAACCTAAGATGGGAACAAGGACACATCAACAAGCTTATCCGGTTTTCTTTGCTTTTCTAGAGGTTACAGTCTTCTTTTTCATCTTAGTCTTAAGCTTCCCCTCATCTAGCATGGCAACTGCATCACTCAAGCTCAGGGATTCCGGAGATGTACCTTTAGGAACCGATACATTGACACGCTTGTGAGTGACGTACGGACCATAACGACCACTGCGTACCGAAACAAGACCCCCTAAAGTTGGATGATCTCCTAGCTCCTTAAGTGTTGTCGTTGCCCTGGACGATACCTTATCGCCTTTTTGAGCGATTAATGCAACTGCCTGATCCAGATCCAGTGAGAACACCTCATCACTTGAATGCAGACTGGTATACTTGCTCCCGTGCTTTATGAAGGGGCCAAAACGACCAATGCTAGTCGTGACATCCTCTTCGGTCTCCGGATGAACCCCGATAGTGCGGGGAAGAGATAAAAGCGCTAAAGCCTTCTCAAGTGTCATGTTCGAGGGGCTCCAGTCCTTAGGAATGGCAGATCGTTTCGGTTTAGGCTCAACACCAAGCTCTACATACGGACCAAACCGTCCAGTCTTCAGAGTGACATCCGACCCAGTAGTAGGACACTTACCAAGAACTTGTTCATCTTGGATCATGAGCTTCTGAGAATCCTGCGAAGTCCCTATCTGTCTTGTGTAGACACAGGTCGGATAACTGGAACAACCTATGAAAGAACCAAACTTCCCCAACTTTAGAGATAACCTCTGACCACAGGAAGGACAAGCGCGTGGATCAGTCTCCTCATCCGAGGCCGCGTACAAGTAATTGCTCAGTTTCTCGTCGACGTAAGAGATAGTATCCGATATCTGCAACTTAGAGGTCTTTTCCACGTTGTCCAGGAAGTCGTTCCAGAAATTTTGCAGCATATCCTTCCAGGCTAAGGCTCCGTCAGAGATCTTATCTAGCTCATCCTCAAGTTGTGCCGTGAAATCATACTCGACGTAACGATTGAAAAAACCTTCCAAAAAGGTCGTGACGATACGCCCTCTGATTTCTGGTACTAGCTGACGTTTCTCCAAGTGTATGTATGACCTGTCACATAAAAGCTTGACCATAGAAGCGTAAGTAGATGGACGACCGATCCCGATCTCTTCCATCTTTTTCACTATCGTGGACTCCGTATAGCGCGAGGGAGGCTTGGTGAAGGACTGGTCAGCAGTGACATCGCTACAGGACAGCTTGTCTCCAACCGCCACGGTCGGAAGACGACGTAGTTTCTCGTCCTCAGCTTCATTCTGAGACTGCGGATAAAGGGCTAGGAACCCTTCAAACTTGAGAACAGATCCAGTGGTCCGGAGAACACATAAACCAGAATCAGAAATCGCATCGATATCAAGGGTAGTACGTTCTAAAAGTGCTGATTCCATTTGGCTCGCAACTGAGCGCTTCCAGATCAGGTCGTAGAGCCTTGCCTGATCAGTTTCCAGCTTGCTCTTGATATCACTGGGGCGCTTTGCGACGTCTGTTGGTCTTATTGCTTCGTGAGCTTCCTGGGCGTTCTTGGCCTTGGTAGTGTAGATCCTGGGTTTGGCGGTGAGAAACTCCGCACCGAAGTCAGACTTTATAATCCTGCGAATGTCGGAAATCGCTTCTGGTATGATTTCCACACTGTCGGTTCGCATGTAGGTTATCAGACCGCCTGTGCTGTGCTCCCCCGTACCCTCGTAGAGCTTCTGAGCTAGCTGCATAGTCTTGTGCGCAGAAAACCCGAGTTCCGAACTCGCAGCCTGTTGAAGAGTGGAAGTCGTAAAAGGAGGATAGGGATTACGACGGTGCGGTTTTGTCTCGACCTTGGATACCGTAAAACTCGATCCGCGAAGTATATCGCGAATCTCAAATGCCATTTCTCGAGTTCCTATGGTCAGACGAGAAATCGGTTTGCCGAGAAAATCAATCACGTGAGCATCAAAATTCAGATCTGCACTCGTGTTCAAGTTAGCTACGACAGTCCAGTATTCCTGTGGAACGAAGGTCTCTATCGCTTGCTCACGATCGCAGATCAGGCGAAGAACAACCGACTGAACACGACCAGCTGATTTGGCTCCAGGGAGCTTCCGCCACAGAATCGGAGATAAAGTGAAGCCTACAAGGTAGTCCAGAGCACGACGAGCCAAATAAGCGTTCACTAGATTGAGATCAATCTCGCGTGGAGTATCCATCGCAGAAAGGACAGATTGTTTCGTGATGGCGTTGAAGACAACTCGTTTGACGCTCTGTGCTTTCAGTGTCTTTTTCGTCTTCAGGACTTCTGCTACGTGCCAGGCGATGGCTTCTCCTTCGCGATCAGGATCGGTGGCAAGAATTATTGAATCCGCTGTCTTGGCTGTCCTCACTATTTCAGAGACTTGTTTGGTGCTCTTGTCATTGATCTCCCATTCCATCGAAAAGTCATCATCCGGTGAGACTGAACCTTCCTTTGCGGACAGGTCGCGCACATGCCCCAAGGAGGCCAAGACGGAATAAGAAGATCCCAAATACCTGCCTATGGCTTTTGCTTTAGCTGGAGATTCCACGATTACTAGTTGCATACGGATCTACCTACCCGAAGGTACAAGTTCCTCTTTTGTCAATGTGAAGTGGATTGATACTTATCAAACACGTATTACTCAATACTTGAAACCCAGGCGGATCGTATATCAGTACTATGCGCAATCGATCAAGAGTAGGAGAAGGCACAGGAAAGCACGGGAACAGGAAAGCACGGGAAATTGAAAGCACTGGTCGAACTGCGATCATCTAGTGCATGATGCCTTTTTATTAGATAACGGGCTCCCGTCTCGCATTCTCGAAGTACGATTTCTTCATGCGTGATTCTTTTTCATATAACAGTTTCTCACCTCGAATTCTCGAAGCGGAATCC
>Ga0056116_1000506_pt1 | contig 13368 bp, 11 predicted proteins | sample WorMetOlspDAHAB2_FD_67352 | JGI IMG/M metagenome (GOLD analysis project Ga0056116, IMG submission 67352) | Marine gutless worms symbiont microbial communities from Max Planck institute for Marine Microbiology, Germany - Olavius sp. DAHAB.2 ...
TGTTAACACAGAACATTAATAACAAGTAATAATGTTACAGTGCTTGTTGACAGTAGACACTTTGACGAAAAAATGCAATCTCATTGCTGTACTGATAATTTGTCGGTGGCAAAGTTTTTTTTTGGATTATCCTCGTGCATTGTTTGCTGCCAGTATCTTCCCGAAGAGCGTATTCCAATCGATGGTTTCCTGGTCTACTTCAAGGAGTACGACTCGTCAGTGGCCGACGAGTACCAGACAGACATCGTGACGGACGTAAATGCACGGGACACTGTCGTCTCGCATTTGAATGCAGGAACTCAGTATGCGTTCTACATCACTTGCTTCAACTCGGCTGGTAGCAGTCCAGCCAGTAACAAAGTCACCGGCCACACTCTAGGTAATATGTTCACTGTTCAATGTTGTTGTTATCACTAGTCACTAACTTGATTTGTCTGACAACCTTCCTCGACAACACCGGTCTCGGGTGAATGGTTTCCGTACTGTACAGGGCTGTTGTGGCGCCTGTACAAAGAGATGGCGTCTAGCAGACTCTGTGATGGCAGTGTTAGATTTCAGTCGCAGCATGTTATGGACAGAGTCCTGGACAGTACTGTAAGCTCAGTAGTAAGAAGAGTAATAAGAATAATAAGAACAACAAAAACGACAACAGTGTAACGATTTATAATGTGCCATTGTGTGGCGCCAGTAGAGCGCCTAGCAACGTTCATACGTTCTGCAGCCGAAGATGTCAGTAACTGCAGGAAATCAAGAACATGCGTGGCTATGAAATGCAGAGATTTCGTCCAGTGTACTGTTCCATGCACTTGGACTGGCAACAGTGAATGCAAGCTTTCCAAGCTAAGTCAGATGTAGTGTGGAACTATAAAACTATAGTTTGCTGAATTGCACAACTACTACACGCACTGTCACAGCAACATAATGTGCACAACAAGCAAAAAGTTTGCGGTAACATTAGTGGTCTGTGTCATTGTCAAAGTCATGACGGTATTTATACAGCACCTCATCAGTAGTAAACCCGCTAACGTGCTGTGTGAGCTAGTATCATCCAAAAAGGAACGTTTCTAAAAAACGCCTTAGTTTTAGTGACATTTGGATTCCAAGAAGGGCCTGGTAGACCGTTCTGTGTTAAACTAATTTTAGCATTGTACTATGTTGCTACAGTTTTTGTACCATTGTTTTTATCATTGTGCAACGGTTTATTGTGACATTCCAGTCTTTGGCTGCAAGATTCAGCAAACCTGCATACATTGATGTGGTTGGACCATCAATGGCAAAAGCCCGTCGGTCATGTGCTGACTTATTGTCCTGGTATCAGGTTCGTCTGGCGGAACACACATACTTTTGGGTGGAAAGTGGCAGCCGTTCTGACACCAGCGCACCAGTGACAGCAGTTTATTCAAAAATGTGAAAACCAGGTGATGTGTGATGCAGGTGATACTGCAGATCTGTCATCAGTGAATGTCTACAAGAGCACGACAGACATTGCAGGAGACAGAAGTGGTGTTGTCCGCAGCACTGTCGTGAGTTACTTGTCGAACCCGCTCAGCACTCAGATGACGCAGGAGTTGCTGTACGTGACAGTGAGCGTAGTTCTCGGGTCGTCACTGCTCACACTCATTGCTGTCATGTTCGTCTGCGCCTGTCGCCACAGACAACGGCAACGCGTACTTGGTAAAGACTTGTTTTACTTTTGTATACAAACGTTGTTGATATATTGCTTTTGTCAGTGATTCCCATTGTTATATTTTTTGCATATAATCGTTGTAATTCCATCTTTATCTTAGCTATAAGCCCTGCTCATCATAATCCATTTTTATTAGAGTACCAAACATTTCCAAGAGCTTTGAACTCATAATGGCACTAAGTAGCCGGTACTGTGTTGATGTGCATTGAGCAATCGCTCATTCAGTTGGTACTGTCCACTTTGTTTTTTCCTTCTGATGGACTTACAACGTCAAACTTGCCCCAATAGCAATCCTTGTGATTATAAAAAAGTGAAGACTCAGGACCTAAGAAGCTGTTGCACAATGCATCGAGATGTTACAGTGTTTTCGGGCACAGCCGTGTGTGAGCCAGCTCTTTCAGAGCAGTGAAGGAAACTGCCTTTTGTAGCTATAAAAGAGGGGTACCCGTAAGATTCGCTTAGGGTAGCTGCGCTGCTTCAAAATTATTGTGAATGGCACTGAATGGCCTTTATGGTGCAGACGTGCCATTAAGAACCTGCTCACTCGCCGCCTTTTATATCTGAGAGTATTCAGTTGTGTCGTTTAGCCTGCATTTCAGAATGGTTGCGTGAAAACCACATGCCACAACTAAACATGCTTTGAATGGCTTGACGTGCAACTTGTGGTTTTGTGTTGTGGTGTCAGCGGCACGTCGTGGCGAGACCAAATTTCACGATCCGTCACGAGCCATTTACCTGAACAATGTGTCACGTCGTTCGAACCGACACCACGGCAACGCTGGTTTCCTGCTGAGCGGCATCGGTAATGCTCCGGGCAATCGGCTGGCAAACGGCTACGTTCAGGACCGAGCGAGTGGCAGTTGGCATGGCAACGCGGTCGCCGGTCGACAGCCGGAGTTCGATGTTGATGAGACGGAGAAACTGAAACCATCGGCTGATCTACGGCAGGTATGATTCAGCGGACTGTGCCTTTCTGTGAGAGGTGAATTTCATGAGGAAGCACATTTGATGTGCCTGCCTGCATGCATGTGACAGTGTTTCTTGGATAGTGGGAAGATTTTCCACTCCCCAGTGTGTAAATTATATGGCACATATTGCATCTAGAGGATGTTTTTTGCGATATTTTAAGACCATCAATAGCTTAGATAAATATGACAATGTTACGTGTGTGTGTGTGTGTGTTGTCAGAATGCGTCAGGAGACATGCAGACTCTGTCATACAATGAAGCAAATTCTGCCGACAGTGACGTTCAGTTGACTGGTTTGTTAGTTTTGCTGCTACCTGCTTAATGATTTATCTGTGTGATGATATTCGTTATACTGTACTGTGATTATGCAAGTTTTTTACTAGTTTACTTTGAACAGTCTGAAACACATAAAGTTAAAAATATCAGGGAGTGAAGTCAAGTGGGGAATCCATGACATTCTGCCCTCGCTGGTTTTTGCCTCTGTTCTCGTTGTTTTTTCTAAACCTTCACTGTAAAAATTTAAATTTTTAAAGGTTTTTTAGCATGGCACTGTATAGCCTACATTGTGCTGATGTGCCATTAAGAAACTGCTCACTCACTCACTCACTCCATCTGGTAATCCATATCTTTGGCACTTGTGGGCAGTTCACTTATTTACTTGCTTACTTACTTACTTACTTTTTAAATATTCTAATTCATTGTCACTCAGTATGTTGTGTGAAGTTGAGATGAACTGTGACAGGTGAATCTACTGTGCATTCAGTAGGAAAGGGTGATGCGTCGATGGAGGTAAGTGAGCCGGGTATGATCGAGCATCCTTCTGAAGTGGCCAGTCGTGTAGCTGTCGATGGAGCTGAGGTGGGTATGATTGACCGTCCTCGCGAAATTGCATCGTCGGCGTCACAGCAGCACCTGCAGCAGCGATCGTTGCGTGGCCACAGCGAGTCTGGATCTCGACAATCGTCGTCACTGAATCATCGCACGTCGCCCGATCACATTCCACGAATGCACGAGTGTTGGTCTTTGGAGCCAGTGCGACGGGCACATCGAGACCGCTCGGGCCACCATGTCGGAACCGATCTCTCGTCCGATTTGTCATCCGTCGACTCTCTGCCAGTGTCGTGTCGACCACCGCATGGTCCAACTTCTGAGCTTCCAAATGGTAATTGTCAATTACTCTGTTTATTTAAAAACAATTTTTTGTTTTTATTTTGTCTTTTGTTTTTAACATATGAATGGCACTGAAATGGCCATTTATGTGTTGATGTGTCGAAAAACTACTCACCAGTCAGTCAGCTTAATGAATAATGTCTTCATTCATGAGACTTTGAACTAAAACCTTAGTGAATGTTTAGAAAGTGCAATTTTAGATAGCACGTAAAAATTTGTGATGCTGAATTGCATACAGAGTTTCAAATCAGAACACCTCGAAGTTAAGTTACCACTTTATACTGTATTGCACACTGGAATTCTAGTTTTATGCTATGTAGTAAATAACCAGCGTACCAAAAGCTGATGTTTCGAGCGTGCATTCTCTCAGTGGTTTGGTGTTTTGTAATATGCAGTAGGGACCGAATTGTGCTGAAAGTGCTGTTAAATCCCAATAAATCAATCAGTCAATCAGTGATTAAGTGGGAAAGGTGTAAAAGTTGACTAATGGATCTACATTTGAAAGACCACATTGGACCCATGTGTGGTGGTACATTTCGATGTCCTCTGTGCTGTTTTGAGAGGAATTGCTATGTGACGTTTGGCACACACCATGTGCCACAGTTAAATAGTTTTTGGTTTGGAACCAGATATTTATATGTTGATACAGCTAGTGTGTCACTGGTGTTGAAAACAGAGATGATCACCAACCCCATACGAATGCTGTGCAACTTCACCTTTGCAGTCGGTGTGTCGTGTTTCAATTTCACGTGTTGTCCAATTGACGACACGACTTTGATGATCGGGTGAGTTTGTGTTTGTTGCTTCAGCAAGGAACAAACTGAAAGATGTCGCAGACATTGCTGTTCCCGAGACGATTGCTGACACCAGCCCATCAGCACGGCAACATGACTACACTGCCGATGCTGTGATGTCCGCAGCTGAAGCGACATCGACATGACATGACCATCGGCCAGCTATTGCCGACTGCATGTGCTTGTTGCATCATCGTCGCTGCCCTTGCCGTTGCTGTTGGTATAACAAGCCGGCAGTTGTCCAACACCGACAGCACAGTCTAAGTCAACCACTGTCATTTTTGTCAGTCTGACATTTGGTTCTTCTGAGAATGTAAATTAAATTCCGCAAACAGGGTCGTCTTCTGGTAGTACTATTAGTTGTACGTTTAACATACGTGTATTTAAGTGTTAGGTTAATGTGTATTTGTGCCACTTCTGAGCAGGGATTATGCGAGTTAACGCTACGTACAGATTGTTAGACTGTATCAACTGATTAGTCAACTAATGAGTTATTGACTGCGCGTTGTTACCTCTACTGAATGGCGTTGCCTGTTAATTGAACTTGTTACCTGTGCCTATCTGTCTGATTGTTCTGTCCGTCCACATCCGTTGATTGACTCTGTGAGTATTGAGTGCAGCAGCAATATTGTTAATGCCAATAATAGTTGTAATAACTATTGTATGTACAGCTGATTGAGTTTTCTTATGATGTTGGAGAATGTGATGTCCCTCAAACGGATTCAGTCCCTACACCACGTGCGCTAACATGCATGTGTTTTATCATTACAGTATGCAAATTGTGTTTCGTTTAAGCTTAATTTTGTTTATTTGTAAAACTAATTAAATTGCATTTCATTGTGTAACTTCCAGCATCTGTTGATTTCAAGGCATTAATTTGGTGCCGAATAGTTCATTGCAGTTGTCTGTAGCAAATTGGTTACTGCATGTTGTCATTTTCATAAATGTCCCACATAGAAGTTTAGTTGATGCTATACTGGAACTAAAATGTGGTTCACTGATCTGGTTTTGTACCAGTGATATGTCAGTAATTCTACGTTGTGCAGTCACACTTTTCGAGTTTCTATTATTGTTCATGACATCTGGAGCAAAGTCACATTGATGCTGTTTTGTCATTGCGCGGTGAGAACAGAAAGGCGTGTGAAACATTTGTGACATTTGAAACAGGATAACTGCCACAGTAACTTTTTTGCACTATTTTTTACTTTTAATTTCACTTATACATTTTGCTTTGACACTTCTTTTCGTATGCAGTGTAACTTCTGATAGCGTTGAACTCACCCAGCTGGAACGAGTTTCTTTTCATTGGACCAGTTTTTAAGTTTATAAATTGTGAAGTTCATATTGTTTTTTGTATATTGTTTTTGTTGTTACGAACTTGCTGTGCCGTGAGTCATGACTGAGTAGAATAATGATGTTATTAACAACTAAAAACGAGTGAAAACAAATTCAGTTAATTGTATGCAGCCGCTGGACACGAGATGGTAGCAGAAACTAATTTTGGATTTTGGTGGCAAGTAATAGGCAAATTTGGGCTTTGATGGCTCCATCACAGTTCATCTACAAAGTAAATACTGTGACAGTCTTTTTGTCAGTTTCCCTGGCAATGTGAACTGACCAAAAATGTGCTGACGTGCCTCTTTGGTTAATTGTGTTCCGTTAGTCGTTTGTTAATTCTTCACATAAGGTAAAAGCAACGTGCAGTTTTGCATTATCATCCTGGCAATTAGTGTTGTGTTGACTCTAATTTATATGTTAGTAATGTTTTAGTATGGCCATGTTTCTGTTCAACAGTGTGTGTTGTGGACAAATTCCAGTCAGTTTTTTGCTCATATTTATTGGCTTTATGATTGATTGATGCCACTACTGAAATCTCGCAAATGAACAACAATGTCACCACTAATAGAACTGTATTTTTAGGTCCTTTTGACTGAATAATTTTAATGGTATCATTGTTGGAATTTAACAGCATTTTCAGCCCAGCAAGCACAAAACTTTCACGCTGAAAATGAAAAATCACAAACACCTGGGTTCAGGACCTCAATCATTTGCTGGCCGGATGATGACTAAACCATGCGAGTTTTTTTTCGTTTCGAGTTGTATTGAATTCGGTCATTTTTTTGCTATTATGTCTTTCTAAAGTGAACAAAACTGTGTTGCGCGGGGCATTATACTCTTCCCGTTCACTATATTTTTCTGGCCGAGTTTCCATTCAACTTTATTATATATAACTCAGTGCTATTTATAGCAAGACAGAACTAACACCGTATGGTTCAAGTTATGGACACTTGCTATTGACTAATTTTGTTGATGTTCTACGAGACTGCTGCATGATATGAATGTTCGTATCTGTTAATGTCTACGTGCTTTCTGCTCAGTTTTCTTTGCATATTAAACGAAGATCGAGGTACCCTAATGTTCGCTTAAACTACAGTGATATTGGTGTCTTATCACTTGTAAGATCCGTGCTCTTGCAGCAGCCCAACAGCAACGGTTGCGTTATACCAAACAAACAAACGGCAAAAGCAGATAACGATTGCCACAGGGTTCTCACGCATCCTTGAATTTGAGTACCTAGGTCGTTGAAAGTCCTTGATTTTTTCCAGTCACAGCTCGCGTGAACACGCATGTTCCGTATAAAAGTTTTATCTTATGGATAACTGTTTCCCATGTGCTGCATGAACCTGACACGCACAGTTTCCAGTATGTCATCTGTAAGTTGGGAGTTTTGTTTACTTTTAATACGATTTCAACTTGATTGCATGTAGCGATGTGTCACGTAATGGGTAATGGCATGAACTAATGTCGACATTTAGTCCTTGAAAATGTATGCATGTGGCTCTTGAGTGTCCTTGAAAAGTCCTGGAACCCTGTTGCCAGTTAGCTGCATGGTTACAGATCTGTAAGGGGTCTGCATTTTGGCGAAGCGCCGGGCCATGGCCCGCACTAGCTTTAATGCAGCACTGCTCGAATGTCTACAACATATCTACAAACAGTGCCGCATTCATGTGGCTCACAACTGAACTGGTCATCTCCAGAACGTCGACATTGTCGGATCATTTGGTTGGATGGCTACGCAAACCGCTTGCAACCCGCGAAATAACCAGCAGATATGAAAGGACTCCGGTGATAAGGAAAGATTGGCGAACTCGTTAAGTTTGCCAGTGTGTGTGTGTGTGTGTGTTGCACTGACATAGTTGAAAATCGTAAGCATTACAAGTGTTGTCATGTAGTAATATTCCTCGATTCCTACTATTTTACTGCATTAAATTCGAATAACTCCAACATTATCAAAAGTACACTTATATTACGAGATAGTTTTATTTGTACAACAACAGCGACAACATTAGTCCGTATACAACAATACTCGGCAATGTGGCAGTTAGACTTTTGACTAGTCAACGGTCAACAATCGACGAAACTATAATACACACACAGTTTTCGTTGACTACGATCAGAAGATTAGCACTGTCAATGGTAAAAATGTCGCCGCCCCAATAAAAAAACGAACGAGGTGTACCCATTCTGCCGCACCCTAGCCCCAAAACCAACATACGTTAATAAGTTGGTCTGTAACATTACCGTGGTAGGCCAGTCCGAACTGGCTAAATTACATTGGCAACAAACAACACAATCATTGGCCAGGCTTTGTTACCCACTTAACCCATTAGGAGTTTAGGGGTTTGCGTGATTTTTAGGCACTGTCGCATGTTATAACGTGCAAGTGGCATCCTAGATGGCTGGCCTCAAAAGGAACAGCATTTTTCACTAATGAATAACCTCAGCAATCGTAAGTTTGACTCGAAGCAGTGCTTTGCTGCTGCTGCGTCAAACCTCATTTAACATCGAGTTACCGATAATTCAGAAGGGGCTTACTTTTTTGGGCCACCCTGTAATTACAGTTGTACAATTTACACTACGTACAATTATGAGGCGCAGTTGATGCCAGTGAATTTGAGCATAAATACAGTCGCCATGTTGTGTAAACAAAAGCTGGAACAAACTGTGAAAATCGCAACCATCTGATGGCAAGTTTTCTCACACACTGACTGTGTCTTTTGAATAGCACAAATTGATACAACAGTAGGTGGCATTGCAACAGCAGTGACACGCTCTATGACCACAGACAAATAAACCACATCGCTCTAAATTATCAACTTGTAACAGTGAAACGCGAGACCACTTCATCGTGATCTGAAGCTCTAATTCAAAATTTAAATACATAACTATGTTCCACACATTCCGTTAAAGGCCTTGTGTTTCAACAATCATGCAATATTTTTGTAACTTTATATAACATTATAGTTATATCATTTTTAAAATTGCACATTTACTTGAATGGCCAGCATATCACCTGCAATGTGTAACCAGCAGCTTCCCCGAAAATATGGTGCAGTTGGCAACCCCGTATGGAATGAAAGACAAACGACATACAAAATGGCGAATGAACGGCGCTGGCGAGTGCTGTCAGTCAGTCAGTGAACACGCACCCGCCATCGCAGAACCAAGTAACACACAATACGCAGAAGCACGAAAAAGGCGAGCAGCACGATCAAGTCAACGTAGAATTTGGCGTTTTCGACGTCGAGTTCTTTGATCATTTTGCTCGGCTCCTGGAATATGCACATCTGCATCTGCATCTGGATGTCGTCCGACTCGTGTTCGCATTCAAGCGGGTCGCGGTCATAGCCATAGATCGCTTGAATCACGCCCTCAAACGCAAACCTGTCGACACATTGCAGCATCAAACATGTTTCTTTTATTTTTATCCAATTACTCATGCAATCAAACATATATTATATACACAAAAACCACTATTCTATGTTCAACAGTACCAAATTTATTTATGAGGCATAATGCAACAAAAAGCCGGAAACTGGCAGGCATCTTGGACTTTGGCGGCCATATCACTATCATCGTTTATCAACTCCACACTTATCATGTAAACTACTACCTCAGCGGCTCCAGAAAACTCAACGTCAGTTTCAGTACTTGATTGTTGCCCTCATTCTCACCAGAAATTTGGCACTACAACCTTCACTTGGTTACTTACTGACCTTTCTGATCTGACCAGTGATGAGCTATAGTATACTGCAACACCTGTTTTTATAGAGATTTGAGCCCATTTCCAATACTGCTCGAAACAAATCACATAACCTGTTTACAAACTGGTGCTATCTGTGCCCTTTCAAATGTGTCAACGTAAGCACAGACATGTCGCTCCAGTAAATCAAAATCAGAGAATAAGTCTGAATCATACCTGACATAAGACACGTACGAAAACCATTCCAAATACTTGGGCATTGTGCTGAAACTGACGAAAAAGCCGCTAAAGAGAAGAATTGGTATTGACAACACCGGACCCAGGAACACCGCCGCCTGCACACACCCAAATAAGTTGTGCACACTTCCAGCATTTCATAAACTTACTGCAGTGCAAAAATTCACAGAATACTGACTTCAAAATTGTCAATTAGCCAACAAATTGGTTGTTACAGGAATGAACTCCAGCATAATTGGTAAAAGTATGATTAAAATATTTTTGGATATGTAGGGCGAAATAAACACCCAGCTAATAAACAGCTTTCATCAAATCGATCACGTGATGGTTCGATTGCACGCTTGAAAACATGCTCAGGTGCATAACATGATGTCACTAACACCATTATCACTTTTCTTCCACAGAGAGAGACTGAGAGAGAGAGAGACAGAGAGGCAGCTGGCAACTGCAAAGAAGAGACAGCATCAGACAAACCTCGAGTGAGCAGCCGGCTCCAATGAGCAGTCCCAGTGACTGCGACACCAACGATGTCATTATCATCAACACGAGAAACATCATGAAGCGCATGAAATCGCTCGGCTGGTTTGACATCCAGTACACAATGCTGCCGTAGATCAGCGGAAATATTATCTGCAAACACAAACCAACACATACTGCCACACACAACTTGTTACAAATAAACGCTCCATAGCATTTACTGGCACAAAGACTGATCCACTATCTTGATCAATTTGACGCCAAAATTAGGTTTTTAGCTTGTTTTACAAGACCAGATGATAAATGTAACAGTTTTTGCACTGGACCATAACAACATGACTTTACAACGACACTGCTCGCAGCAAGTACCAATAATAATGGCAGCAAACATAATATGACTAAAACAATGACGTTACCACTTGATCGGTTTTGAAACCAAATATGACAAACCTGGAATGGCATGTCAGCCATTGTCTTGGCAAGGTAGTATGACTTGAGGCTGTACCAGTAGTTCAAATGTTCACGAATAAATATCGACATTTCCAATGGAACTGCATGCACAGCACAAACCACAAAGCGTTAATTTCATCTGATGCTAGCAGTTCAGAGATTGCTAACAATGTTTATGAATACGAGTGTTGCTACAATGTGGTAAAATATTCGACTTTTTTGCAGCAGACTGCTTTACTGAATCTTGCGTTATAATACATACAAGTCAAAAACTAGAACACCCCAATTACAGTGCTAAAATGAATTTTAAAATAATGTAAACTGTTGCTGATAGAGGTCCAGGCAACGTAGGATACAGCACAAAGACAAGTTTACAGTTTTAATTGGGAGTGTTTGAAATATTGTAGGGTTTCTAAGTTTGTCAGAGATAAGTGAGTCACGTCTACTAGGCATGAGGCAGATGACGTTGAAAGATGCTGACACGATCGAAACAGACACAAAACTGAAAACAATGAGCAGAAGACAAGTGCATACACCATTACAATGCTAATATAGTTACGATGCTTATACATGCACAATGCTTGTGGGCTTGTGACCCTGTAAAAGTTTGCAACGTTCTTAGTATCGCTTTACTGGTCAAGAGTGGCAGCAGACATGCAGTTTCAACTGGTAGCCGTAAGAAACAAACAATGAGAAGCAATGGCACTCACACGTGAGAACGGTCGGCATCATAGCCGTGAACATCAGAAACAAAAGACCGAAGAACAGAAACCCGGCGTTGTTGTACGCCTTGGTCGACTCATTGCCGATGTTGAGGTAGAGCAGACCAATCAGGATTCCACAGACCACGTGAGACGCCAGTCGCAGCCGCGTCAACGTCTAACACACACCACGTAATCGCTTTGCACTCGACACTTTCAGCTACTGTTACAGCTGCTCGACAGTACCATTACATTACATTACACACAGTGCTCACATGATGTCTGAGGCCGAGCAATAATCTGGCGGCTGGTATGACGCAAAGGTCATATGACGCTAGTGACGGATTCAAAGGGAGGCGGCGGCGGTAGGGGCTGCTACCCCCTCGTTGCTCAGATTTTTTTGCAATAAGCCACCTTTTACCGTACAAAAGGCATATAGTTCGTTGTGTGCATTTGTGATAAATGACGACGAGGCTGATACATTGTCTTCTGACCCAACTTTTCAAAATGTCTGGATCTGCCTCTGTACGGCACTGTAGACTGGCATGCAGAACTGAGTTGCAGTAATCAAGTCTGCTGATAACGAGTGACATCAATAACTCGAGATCAACAAATTAAACCTTCTGCGCTGTCGAGCAAGTCCCTTGGCAAGCCACTCAAACGCATGTGCCTCAGTCACCAAGCAGTATCATTTGGTAACAGCATAAGTGAGGGGGTAAACAGGCACACCACATGACGCACTGATCCTGCAGTTTCTGCTGGTGTCTTACTGAGAGTTGAGGAATTAAAATGCAGTGCCGCCCTTGGATGGTGTAGATCATTCGGAAAGAACTTAGTAATAATTAATAATAATAAAACCACAATTTATAAGGTGCAGTAACATAGCTAGAGTCACTACAATGGCGCAGTAGTTCACTGTTTTCATCAACTGCGGACGGACTCACCGTGTCTCTCATGATGCAGAGGAATGTCCGCATGAACAGAATCCGAAACTGTAACCAACAACTCGTGGCAAACGAATGATTCATCGCTTCATCCTGACACATCCACCATCAATCACAGCTTCATCAGCTAACAAGCAACGTTTTATCACCTTCCAACTACGTTGTGACAAAAAACACGAGACTATTCAACACACCAGCGATGTCAAATAGTGTTAAAAGTAGTAGAACAGGAACATAGTTAAGACGAAGTGTAGTGTAGTTGGTGTGTGCATTTCTCTCGTGTTAACCAAGAATTATTTTTATCCGTAGCAAAAAGTTGTATAAAACAACGATCAGAATGGCATACAGGTTGCATGAATAGAGTTATGAATCTTCAAACAATTAAACAGCATCATATATTGTTCCAGTGACTATCAAGCAGATCTATTTAACATGTCAAAATGAGCAAATGCACAGAGACACTCACTTCTTCAATGGATTCTTTTGAGCATTCGTTTGACATCCAGATGTCGCCAGCTGCAGTATCTTGAGTCTGTGACAGTTGACACAACAAATGACGAAAAAATAATAACATGTTTCAATACACTGAAACACTGAAAACTGCAACTAAACAGAGATAATATTCAAAACAAAACAACAATCACCACAATGTCATACAGTCTTGATAACACACTATTTTTTATTTTTCCATACATTATTTATGAAATGCTTCATAGTGACGTAAATGATCAATGGCCTGCAATAAGTGGCAAATTTGCTTCGGAAAACGTAAACTTAGCAGCGTAGAGTGGCATAGCGAGGAATTTGCCACAGGGGGTGCATGAGGTCGTCCTTTTTGATTCAGGGTGCTGATTTCCAGGGCTGCCGTAGCCTTGGGCATTTGATTTAAATTCCCA
>Ga0056116_1000509_pt1 | contig 13336 bp, 8 predicted proteins | sample WorMetOlspDAHAB2_FD_67352 | JGI IMG/M metagenome (GOLD analysis project Ga0056116, IMG submission 67352) | Marine gutless worms symbiont microbial communities from Max Planck institute for Marine Microbiology, Germany - Olavius sp. DAHAB.2 ...
TAATGTCTGGTTTGTTAGTGGTTATGCGCGCGTATTTATACGACTTCACGTTGTCATTGTACCGTACCAACTTCGGAGTGCGACACAGCGTTTTAAACACAAGTCTTTATCGCGTTGTATTATGCGTATAACCGTCATTACAATACTTGTGTGCATCATCCAACGGATACTGTACCTGCTTGCCACGGCGTTTTCCGAACTAAAGCCCCAAAATTCTATGATCATCCACGCAAAATAAGGATGTCCGCGAAACAGTAAGATAGCGGACACAGAGACATGTCACTTACTAGAACGCAGCAAAAACTTGCATGCGACAAGTTAAGCAAATATTACATTTCAGCGGCCTGGATGTTATCGCGCCGGTCAGCACAGTCGTCGACAATTATTACGCTATTCACGGGGCTGTCCACAGTTTGCCGTGGCTTTCAAAAGGAATCAAATTTGTATAGCGCCCCCTACAAAATATGGACGGCGGTGCTTAACAATATAAAAAAGGAATTGATTTTACAACTGCATAAATTTCTCCTCTTCCCTCCCCTTCCCGTGGGTCCAAGTTCCCAAAGTGAAAACAGGCGAGTCTGGGGTAGCGCTGTAAGCTCCCCAGCGGGTGCGGCACCGTAAGCTAGGTGCTGCATTTGGAGCCAAAAATCGTGCTTATTGTCTTTAAAATCTCAACACTTTACATTTTAACTACATAAATTTGATTTTACAAGGGGCCAGAAAAAATGAGGCATTCCTTCTACAAATGCAGCACCTAGCGTTTTGGCAATTCAGATACAGGCTTATATATGCTATTAGTAACCTAAATCTGATTACGCACTCCAATCCAATTTTTCTTAGAATCTGAGTGGACCTGTTGCAGAACAAAGGGAAGCTCCTCTGGCCCCCCTGTAATTCGAGCAGTGGCCACAAGAGTGTACGCAGATGCTTAACTAGACGGTAGCATGCGTAACACCACAAACTGACAACTGAATACAGCAATTTAATTCCAGAAAAACATACAAACATCAAACATGTTCAAAAATAAATTTGTAGATACTCAAGAGGATTCCGTATTTGAGCTGGCAAAATTCCATCTACCTGTCAGGAAATAATGCATCCGCTCATATATCGTCACACTGGAAATGAACACAATAATCTTCACTTTCAGGTTCCGGACAAAAGAAGAGAGAGGAGTTCACCACAACCAGTAACATATGACAGCGAAGTCAGAAGTCTCACTGTCACCCATAGACATACTAATCCACTAAAAATGATATTAATTCAATAATATTATGTACGAGGCATCATGGAATTACCAACAAGACAACAAAGCAGGGCAAGCGAGATAATCTATCGCATAATTTGTTGTTTTAACATCGTAAACGAAAATTGTGTGTGATATTAAAACTATCGTGGAAAATGAGTGAAGCTCTCCACTGGCAAGACCCTGTAGTACTAGTGGTCACTGTAAAATGCCTAGCAGCAGTAATAGCGATATCGAACATAAACACCACAACACTATGACGTTACAAAAATAACCTACACTGTCCGCCCAGAAGTATATCATTAGAATGCGCCAGTTACATATCACAGTGGTCAGGATGATGGCACAATATACAAACATGGCAAACATGTTCATCATAAATGATAGATAAAATTTCTGTACTGATAAATGAGACATTTTAATTCAAATAGCATATAAACAAAACCCACTGGAATTAATCGTGCAAGTAGTAGCAGTTTTTTTCAGTCCGTTTGCAAAACCGGTCACCCAGCATACAGTCATTTCAGATGCGTAAAACACAAAAGCACAAAATATAATGAAGCCAATGGTCGAGAATTTATTTAAATATCTGCAAATTGTTAACATTTTTCAGTACGATTAATGGCAAAGGTCTACATTTGAAATACTGTTATCTTCACATTCAGTATGTATCTAACCTCTGTTGCTGCAAAACAGCAATAAAAGTGAAGCGATTCAATATTGTACAGGAACTCAAACATGCATGCTTTCGGCAATACGACTTTCAAACCATTTAAAAGTTGTTCCTAAAGATTCATTAAACGTACACGAAGACATAAAAGTGATCAAAAGTAACGAAAACGTACAGTTGAACACAACACCAATAATTTCTACCACAAGACCAACTAACAGAAAAACGTCCCAAAGTTTCCTGCGTTCCGTCGTGATATGAAATCATCTTCTGCCACGGAAGCCGTTAGACCGAGGTCCACCTCTGCCATTGCTGCGGAAACTCTGAAATCGGCCACGATCTGCAAAGCATCGTCGACCTCCATATACTAGTAACCATGTTTAAACGCATAATACAAATACTAATCACTTGAACAGTCATGTATTTCAGTAGGAATGCATGACTGGCAGCCACATTACAATTACAAGATTACTCGATACACCAGCTGCATGCTGAACTGTTTTAGCAATCGTATCCAGACAATTACAGTATTTTAATAGTGTTTGCAGTTCTAGTTCTCCCCGTGGTTTATATCGATTTGATTTGTTTTTTAAACTTTAATTCCTTTCCACATTCTGTATCATGTTAAGTGCCTATGTCCACGAGTTGCCATACAAATTTTTGTTGATTGATTCTTGCTTCCAACCAAATGTACAAAGACCTGACGTGAAAGGTGCAAAACAAGTGGCCGACCTTCCCATGAGCACTTAATCAAGTGTTAACTGTTCAGCCATGGGGTATACAATGTGAAGTGGGCTTTATCCAACATGACCATAGTTGGGATGTTCATCTACCTCTCACAGACCCTTGAGCCTGTGCGATGCCAACCTACCTAGCTTTGGGAGCATCAACTGCACATTATACTGATTGGCACATGTGGTGAGCAGCTCGGCAGTGCAGCAGGAGACTCAAACCCGCGACCTCACGATCACAAATACGACGCTCTGCCGCTACACTACCAGACCACACATGGAGTACATACATAGGAGTGGCTTGCAAACAAGGTTTCACAGAACCTGACGGTTCCGTAAACGCCAGTAAGTAAGTAAGTCAATACACTCTTCAGTGGCCAGTAAAATAATGGCTGAAATCGTTGAAAAAACACTAGTAACGGGTAACAATAAAATAACTAGTAATATTGGCTATTCTGACCACACGAGTTTACTTTTGATTTAGGCTACAATTATAGTGCTACACACCTGCAGGCCTATCAACAGGTGTTTTTGTGCATACAGGAAATTGATGTTTCTGTCACTGTATGAGGTTCCACGAGCAATATGAACACTGCAAAGGGTTCCAGTCCAATAAAAAGGATGAAAACACCATTGTACAGTGTAAAACACATCCCGTCTGAAAACCGACCTCGCCTTCCGAATGAAGCGCAGGAGCTCTCCATCTGCAGCAGCTTTGGGTTGATCGCCTGCTTCGCCTCATTCAGCACGGCTATCAGATCGCGTGCTTTCGGAGCATTCTTCGGAGTAAACAGCGTGTACGCTGTCCCGTAGTGGCCGGCACGACCGGTGCGCCCGATGCGGTGGACGTAGTCTTCGGAACAGTTCGGATAGTCAAAGTTCACCACGAACTTCACGTCATCGACATCTGACAAGTGACAAACAACTCTTTGTTTTCCCGACAAACATCATTAAGAAGCATGGTGGTTTAAGGCGCTACGTTGACGCATGAGGAAGAAGGCCCCTCTTCGTTTCTGGAGGGAATGCCATTTGAAAAATTTCCACCTGGTGGATTTGGGGGAGGAAAACAAGAGGGGAGAGGTACTGGAAAGGGAAGGGAATAAGAAAGGAAAGATGTAGCATAGACCCACCCAAAACATACATTGTCGATTAGCGGAGGAGACAGAAGGGGAGATGGGAATGGATGGGGAAAAAAGGGAAGAAAAGTACGAAGGAGAAGGGGGTGCCTACTGCCTCCTCGTTACACTGATCCTGTCTGTCAGTGGTACCTATTTATTTTAATCTCATCATGGAAGTTTGAAGACAACCACATGTTACTGATGACAACACTTTCGTCCAGTTTGCTGGATATTTTTTTCATTTTCAGGCCAACAACATAGCAAACTAAGACAGTAACACCTTGCATCATTTCAGTAAAATTAAAATGCAAAATTACGCAGTGACTGTTGCCCCGTTTCCGACCCACAAAATTATTCGCGTTAGCATGAACGCGCATTCGTGCGAATAGCTCAGTCGTAAAAACAATTATTCAAGTTACTGTAAAATGGCACAAATTTTCTGCTCCGAAATGCAACTGACGACAGCGGCAAACAGAAAAACCCAGAACGCACCGAACGCCGTCTTCCCGGACGAAATACCACATCGGGAGAGCGTCGTACGGCCGAGTTGTCCACCAACGGCGAATCCCAAGCATCCGAATCCGCCGCCAGCAGCAACCACTAGACACTAGTGCTGCTCACAGCCAGCACGACGCTCCCAGGACTGGCTTGTTAAACTTGCCAGTCCAACGGTGTGCACAACGTCCGAAGCTGGCATAACGTGTTAAGCCAGTTTGGGACCTACAGCACCCACGAAGATAGACAGCAATAGTCAGTCAGTTAAAATTTAACGGAATTTTCAGCAAAAAAAGGCTAAAGCACGCCTTTTAAAAATTAGGCAACAGTAATAAGCTTATAACAGCGAGTAGGAAATATTACTTGCTGGGAAATGCATAATTCGAGAAAGTCGTGCAGCAGAGATGCCAAAAACAAAGGGTCAAAGAGACTAACAGCTAAATAAAGCAAACAAATCCAATAACAAAAAAACTACCCGAATTAGTCGTCCCTTTACCACACTCTGCCAGGAAACGAGGTGGGTTTATCTACCGATTCTGGGAGCCAACACAGGGCAGAAATAGCCATACAAACAGATATCACTGAAAAACAGTTTGAATAGTCTGTATATCACTCGATCATAAACTCAATATTACCCAGTGTGAGAAGTAAAAAACAGCTTGATTACTTAAGTAAGTGAAGAGGGTTTAACGTCCCACCCGACACATAACAGGTAATTTCGGGGACGATAGTTGGTTACTTTGGCAGAGTGACAATTACAAACAAAAGTCGCACAAATGGTGCAATTTCCCTGGTTACGTAGGACATGTGACTACTGACTACTGAAAATATTTAGTTGAATGCTTACTAATGCGAGCTGTTTAGTCGTGGTGTTAGGACTAGATTTAGTGTCTGGTTGGTTTACGGTTATGCACGCGCAGTGGCGCCAGAACGAATATGAAAGTGTGGGGCACATGTCTGGTGCCGGAAATTTTGTTGTTGTTGCCCCCCCCCCATTTTTTGGCTCTACAAGTACTGTACAATTAGTCGTTTTTGTGAGCACTTTCGTGATGATCAGTACAGTTTTGTCAGTTTCTTGTTTCCTGTTCTTCTACTCACGGTGCCCCCTTGCCATATGGGGTTGAAGCCACTATGCACACGTATCTGTACCACTTTAGGTTGTCGCTGTCACACTGCCAGTTACTTCTGCCCCCAATAAGCTCAGAAACAGTGCCTAGCACAAAAACGAAACTGAAATTCAAATTCATTTAGAAACCACTGCAATGTCATGTCGCAAAAATTTTCAGTATTATGGCTTTACCCACGGTTAGATAAATAACATAAAAAGAAGAACGATAGACTCTGTGTAGAGTTTACCTCAATGCTAAGAATGACACATTGTAATAATGATGAGAATAAATGCATTACATTTCCTGCAAGAGAATGGGGCATTTAACAGCTGACTCATTTTCCCCGTCAAGTGAGATTTTAAGTTTTAAGTCGAAAAGAGCCAGACACATGAAAATACGCAGAAAAAAACTGAAGCCAAGGTTATAGTCTACGATACAAAAAGAAAACTGCCACTTACCAAGACCACGTGCAGCAACATCGGTGGCCACAAGAATCGGCGTGCGACCATCTCGGAAATCTGAACGGCAGCACCATCAAAAGCGGTGCATTACATTACATCACACTAAATTTAAAGTGAAAAATGACAAAGCACTTCGAGTAACTTTATAAACACTAACAATTTGGAAACTGTGAAAAGGACACCAAGAATAAATGTGATTTTAGTTTGGTTTTGAAGTTTGATAGACAATGTAAAGTGTGACTGTGACAACATCCTGACAATGTCACACATCGTTGAAAACTGCCCGCTGACCAAATTTGACAGCAGTCTACAACATCTACACACTGTAGACAAGGCTGCTGTAAATTGGCCGACGTCATATGCATGTATGTCAAAACAACAACTAGAACTGGAACTTTACTAGTCAAGCAACTGGATGCACGATCTTGTAAAACTTATACTAAACCATTCATTGTTCGTCCAGTTTACTGAGCAGTTAAAGACCCACCCCGGGCCTGACACGGTTTAGGTCAAACATTGCAGAAACAAAATGCAGAACAGGAGATAAGCGGACAATGATACAAACACAAACAATCAGCAAGTTCAGTCTCCCTAATAGGACACTTGGCCAGCATATAAAGTGGGCTTCGTCAACAGATCCTGAACAGGGCAAATGTCACAGCTACAAACCAATCACAATGTGTCAGAACACATTCAGTTCTGGACTGCAGTACTGGTTTACGACTGTCTGCACAGTATGGCCCTGCAATACCTCTTAACTATTTGTTCCACTCACAAGCAACCATTAAGATATTCTCTACGTTTTGCTTCTAGTAATCAACTTAGTATTTGCTCAAACTGTTCAGCAAAGCAGCTTGTGGTTTCAGCTATTATTGTCCAGTAGTTTGGAATAGCCTCGCAGAAAATCTCGGGGACTCTATCGCTATCTCTTGGTGTTTTAGGTGAAACCTTAAGAGATTCTTGTTTGCTCATTATTAACACTGTAGCACTCCACAACTTTTATTATTATTATTATCATCATTAATCATCATGATAGGACCTACCATGCAGTACAATGTCACGCTCTTGTTGTGACTTATCTCCATGAATGCAAGCGACCATCCATCTGTGCATACAACCCAGTAGCTGCTAATATATACACTGTCTTTAAAAACGAATCCCTCACAAATGTTGGCTTAACTTCATCATAACAAGCCGGCTATCAACGACTATTTGCATTAGGTAGCTCCATTCCATGATTGTCGTTGATAATGGTATCGGTCGAGAATCAGCTGCAGTTTCCATGGCTACCATATGGTCGCATCGGCTATGTTGTTCCGTTGCCGTGGAAAATGCACAGCTGGTTCCTGATCGATACCAAACATATCAACAACAATCAAAACACAATGGAATGGTGAGGCCTCCTGCAAATAATCATTACTAACCTGCTCGTTTTGGTGAAGTTAAAGCCGCATGTCGTAGGGGTCTGGGTTTTGTGTGAACAAGGTGTAGAACTGATGTCACAGTAGATGCAAAGACAGGTACACAATCAAGCACAAACATATGAAATTAAATTAAAACAAATTAGAAATGCGTTGCCACAATTTTGGCATTAAGTGCAATATCCAGTTAACAACAACACAAAACAAAAGGTAAAGTTAAGGTTCACACTTATGTAGCACTACAAGCCACATATGGCACCTCAGCAGTGCTGCACGCCACAGATAGGGCTATCATTCAGCCTAGGCTGCAGCTCAAGCCCGCGCTCACAGACTTTGGCTTGCAGCCACACAGCCGCACATAGCCCTAGTCTGCCATTTTAATGGTCTCCACCCCCATAATCCACTTACATACATGGATTACTACTCCTTTGCCGACCCCAGAGGCATGGAAGGCTGACTCACAGCAGACAGTTTACCCACAAGTCGTCACCTGCCAACCATAGATCGGGCACAAGGCACCGAAAGTAAGACAGCCAAAGACCAACATCCTAATCACTGAGGTACGCCACAACTATTAGTATTACTATTAAAGTACTATTATAAATGACAACAATAACACATAATAAAAAGATGTTTACAGTGAAATTTATTTGCAACCAAATGCAGGTACAGGGACACATCATATACAAAAGAACAGAGCCATTGAAAACAGACAGGAGACAGACATGCAACACAAGACAGACAGATGTACAATATAATATACGAATGGTAGAGAATGAATAATAACAATAAAATAATAATAATGTCCTCTATAATGCACTAAATTCGCCTAAACAGCATATTCATAATAATTCATATGCACTCACTGCCATTGCTCCCATTCTCTAAAGTCCTACTGTGTTAGTCAACAAAACAATCAGCAATAAACATCCATTGTTACAAAAAAGATTAATTACGTAATTAATTACCCAGCTCGTTTTAGCCTGTATGTGATGTCGTCAGCACGCCTCTTCGTCTCAACAAAAATCATAGTCTTGTTGTCGCGTTCACCCATCATCTCCTGCAGCAGGCGCTGTAATCTGCCGCAAACACGCACCGCCAAATTTTGCCACTTACGTACTGTCGTTTAACACTACGTGTGGCCTGTAACGCAATTTCTGGGATATTTAACAGATATGATCAAGCTGGGAAGCTTAAGCGGTTTTGTCACAGCTGTAGAATGATGGCTAACAGACTCGTGAAGATTTGACGTTTGGGACAGTAAGTGGTCAAAGAATCACCACAGGGGAAAGGAAAAGTACGGTCCAACAACTAACTCTTGATGTCCGTCCGCTCTATGAGAAACACATTGCACTGTCTAGGACTTGGGTCATTGTGCAGTCACAATGGCACAAGAAGAGACATTGCTCAGTATGTCTTCTGAATTGAATCCTCAATGACTAATAACAATAACAACAACAATAATAATAGCAATAGTTTTTAGCCTTTGGGATCTATAGTAATGAGGGCGTTAAAAAATTATAATCCGATTTCTATAGCACCACCTGGAGGTCTGCTAATGTCTCAAAGAGATTATATTATATTATATTATATTATATATTATTATAATCTTACCGGTTAGTTTGGGGTTTCACTTTGGGCCCGAACTGTGGTGTCCGTGCTAGCTGGAGTCAATTAACACCATTCACCCCAAAGAATAGGTACAGGAATGGTATGACAACCGATGCTGTTTTCCCAGCAAGTGACAGACAAACTTGAAAAAGATTCATCACTGATCTCAATGGACTCCGAGAGATATAAGGATGGCTGTCGGATGATGACAAATTATGAGCTGAGGCCTTCATTAGGCCCAATGCTCAACAAGAAGAAGAAGCATCATACTTTGTTTCTTTCTCAGTCTCGTTGCAAACATCAATGATCTGAAGGATGTTGTGGTTTGCGGTCAGCTGTGTTGATCCGATGTTGATCTGGATGTAGCTTTTCAGAAACATTTCGGCTAGAGCCTGGACCTCCTTCGGCCACGTCGCACTCCACATCAGCGTCTGTCTGTCGGGCTACAGAAATCACAGACAGCATCATCCCCGAATTCATTCATAACTGGGATGTGCAAGGACTCTTTTAAAGGCAGCACAAGATATTTTTTTTCCAAAATTGTCTACATTTCTCGTAGACATTTTGTGCTCAAAGTATCTAGGTCTGTGATCCATCAAATAATACTCTACTGATGGAGGCAAAAACGATACAAAGACTTTTATTAACTCACACACAATCTGAATTCTGCAAACCAAAATTTGCAACTCTCTCAAGAATTTAGAACAGCACGTACTGTCTAACAAACATAGACTGAATTTATTGGGAAATAGTAATGCAATGGATATTGTTGATCGCGACCTGGCCACTGCACAGTGTATGTGTATGTTTTTGTGGTTTAAACTTTGTTTGCCAGATGTGTTCATCACAAAGCATTCCCAAAAACAATACAATCCTTCAAAAAAACGTGTGATTTTTTATCCTCCAGTATTTTATGTTTACTGTTCGACTGTATTTTCAATCTTATCGATTTTAAAGTAAGATTTTGTAACCGGCTCAGGAACATATCTAGATGGGCAGCATTGGGAGCTCTCCATTGGAATCTGCGGCAAAGGGGCAAATGTCAAACTGGAATTAGATCTGGTGCATTTTTAACCTCATCTGCTGTTGCCGATGCCAGCAGTGAGAGTAACTGATATTCCTAACTTAGCATGAAAAGTCCTGAGGCATTACACACTATACCACTATAAAAAATGGTGTCATGACTTTGTAACTGTTTGTAACTGTTGGTGCATTCATCACCAGAGAGTTCTGTCGAAGCCAACTGGACACGACGTGACTTACTCTGATCTGTTCGACTATCTTTCTGATCTGCGGCTCGAAGCCCATGTCCAGCATCCGGTCAGCTTCATCCAGCACAAGATATGTGCACCGACGAAGATTCGTTTTGCCGGCTTCAAGCAGATCGAGCAGTCGACCTGGAGTTGCGATGCAGATCTCGGCACCTGCAGCACGACGTGCACACCACTTTAACGGCTATTTTCCACTTGCACCTAGAAAGTTAAGCTATGTCGAGCTCAGATAGTACTGAGATTAGTGACCGCCTTTGGCTGGTCTACCATCCCAGTATTTATCCTTCCTCTTCTTCGCCAATAATTCGACACCTGTGCACTCTGACAGGTCATCACTTTTCGTGTGTTCAACAAACTCATACCAAGACATTCTTGAACGTCATCTTTCTAGTGAGCGCGCTCCATGAATGACACATAATCAAGCCAGAACCACATTTTCCAAGACAGTAAGTACAAAGTATCAGACAAGACTTATCAGATGGAACAAATTCTCAGAATTTCCAGGCAATTTTTAGAGAGTAAAATATAGGAAACTTCTTCCCATGAAATATGCTTCTAAACTGCAATTCTCAGTTCTCCCCAAGTAGGGTAAAAATTTACCACATTAATAACTGCTGGGAAAGAACTAATTTTCCATGACAAGACATATCCCACGACTCTTCCCCAGCGTTTTGCTTTCTCCATGACTTTCTCTGAATTTTTCAATTCCTAGTATTCAGGTTTTCCAGAGCTGTAACTAACTTTATGCATATCCTGCTAAGTGTGGCTCGGTGGAACAGTGGCTAGAGCAGTGGGATTTTGACTGGAGATAGCGGGTTCAATTCCAAGTTGTTTGGGTGCTGGTAGGTGAACAGGCAAACCATACGACATAACACATTGGCCCCATGGTCCAGCAGCTCTGGCTGGTGCCTGGTTGTGGCTGACAGCCATAAACTCGGAGACCAGCGCAACTCCATGGGCCACATGGCTCGCAAAGAACTTTCCCTTTACCATGACTTTAACACAGCCTGCAACACTTGAAAGCAAAAAAAGTGAACCGCGAATATGCTATAGTACAAATCACAAGGAAACACCAGTCCAACCACTTGCCTCTTTCAATGTCACGGATCTGAGGTCCCTTTGGAGCCCCACCGTAAACACACACGTTCCTCACACGAGACGTCTCACCAAACTGGTCGGCAACTTGAGCGACTTGCTGAGCCAGCTCCCGTGTTGGAACGACAACCAAACACTACGCAACAACACAAAACAGATCCACTGGACAGTTTTTTTACATTCTATTTTTCCCATTTTATATCGAATTCCTACTTTCCATATATATATATATATTACTTCAAAGTTAGCACACTCTGTCCGTGTCTGGTAGGAGATGCTACACAAATTTTTTCTGACTGTTTAACAAAATCTCACATCCTATCATTTCCAAATCGCCATCTCAACAGCAGAATTAATCTCCTTGTAGAGCTTACTGTATGCGAGTCCATAAAATGTCCATTTTAGTGAGACAACACAGCATTTACAAAGTATAACTTGTATAATGGCATGATCAATTCATTCACAAACCGCTGTTACAAGCCTCCTCAGGCAGAAAAAAAACAGTGTCGCTGAAGAGGCAAGCTGCTCTTAAACAGTACATATTGGCCTAATGTAACTGAAATTCTTCCAGTATAAGTGCTATAAAACAACACATTTCTATGCCATATAATGGTTTAAGTTGGCAATTTCATTCACTTTTATGCAGCAGAGTACAACCAAAACAGCATACTGATAACTGGTACTTACAATTGGACCATCTCCTCGCTGCAGATAAGGCTGATGATTTATGTGAATAATTGCTGGCAAAATGAACTACAACAACACAAATATTAAGCACATTAATTATGCATGACAGTGCAGGATGCTGATCAGTTGTTAGGATTATTTTTATAAGTGCTGTTGCTAATTAATCTTGCTTACATGGTAAAGAAAATTACTCAGATACACTGCAACATGGTAAGCCATACATTCCATATGGAGGCACAGATTTCCGATTTCTCAGCCTTCAGATGGACACTAGCCAAAGCTGCAAGAAAATGGATATGTGGCTATAAAGCCTCCAGCCTGCACTGTACACTCATACCGTAGTATACTGCTTCGTAACAAATGCAAATGTGTGTGAATGACTTGCCCTGGGTAACACTCAAATACAAAGCATCTGGGAATTAATTCGCGTATCCAACACCCTAACCACAACTCAACAATCCACGTAAATTGAGTGCAGTAATGAGCAGCGAACTGATGCCATAATTAAGTCTATAAATTCAAACAAGGATGCTCTGATGTGACAAAAAAACAAATTTTTCAACACACCGAGAGAGTTTTCCCCGATCCAGTCTGGGCAATGCCAACCACATCATATCCGCTAAGTGCAATCGGCCAACCCTGTGCCTGAATGGGCGTTGGCTGTGTCCAGCTTTGCTGATGTATCACTTGCTGCACATATGCTGTATACCAAATTTTTTTAAAATTAATAATAATAACAATATTTACAATAACAATAATAATCCAATTTATATACCAGTTAGCACCATATGCAGAGCTTCAGAGGCACTGTACCTTTAGCGACATCATATGCAAAATACAAGCACGGTAATAATAACTAACTGCAGCAAACCATAAGATATCAAGTGTTATATTGGATTAATACAACCAAACATTCAGCAGCAGCAGAAGTTTGAAATACATTTCACACAATTATCAATCTCTAGAGACTACAGTCACTTACAAATTAATGCCTCTTCTACCTGAAAAAGAAACTTTGTGCGACCAATGCTTCCAGTAAAATAACAATATAAACAGTAGGTTGTACTGTACACAATGCTGACAACTGTTACTAGTTTCATAGACAAGCATGCACTATTTTGTCAAGACATTAGCTATGGCAAGTTTTGCAACAGACAAAATGGCCCAATGGCACCGCACAAGTCCCTTCTGGTGTTTCACAATGCTATATCTTCATGTCATATCGTTCCTGAGATGTTTGCTGTAAATAACATATTTAAGACACATTCCCTTCACGTGGAACACTGGTGGAGGGGGTGCTAAGATTATACCATTTGACATCATTGGTACAGCAAAGACTTCCGAGTGACAAACACACGATGGAGGGGCTCACAGTAAACAAAACATGACAATGAGTAACAAGCAAACAGTGTGACAAGACA
>Ga0056116_1000511_pt1 | contig 13330 bp, 9 predicted proteins | sample WorMetOlspDAHAB2_FD_67352 | JGI IMG/M metagenome (GOLD analysis project Ga0056116, IMG submission 67352) | Marine gutless worms symbiont microbial communities from Max Planck institute for Marine Microbiology, Germany - Olavius sp. DAHAB.2 ...
AGAATATCTAATATCAACGAATACTATTATAGTGCTTAATTCATACTTTAATTTGACGACTAAATCTAATAATCATTGACAGGCTTTAATACGATTTTTCGATAATATGATAGTAAGCCACTATCATTGATAGTGGCTTACTTTTTGGGCCATCCTGTATATACAAAACAACAGCATACAACAAGTGGACATTAATAACTTAAATAAATGAAATTGTAGTTTCATTAGTGTTAAGCACGTTCTGATAACTTATCAGCGTTATTATTGTTGTGAGAAAAATGTATGTTACTTTTTTTGTTAGTACCGTACCAATTATTGCACTGATTCTGTTAACTGTTGGCACTGAACATTAGTGCAGTCAGCAACACATGTATTGCTTATGAATAGTGACGTTGCTTGAAGCATTAAAACATCCACGTTAATTTCTTTGTTTTTCATCTTGTTTTAGTAAACATCACATCTGTGTGGACATGTGATGATTTGATGATAACTGTTTGCCGCTGTGTTGGCGTGCAGGCCAAGTGACCAACGCAACTCACGTTTCGTTTGGGTCGTACGTTTTCATCACTATGGCTTCGTGGCAAGTCTATCTAATGTGCAGTGTGAAGTGTATTATGGTTATGTTGCTACAGATTATATGTTTAAGCTCCTACTGTCCTATCATATGGCGTACAACACTCGTGTGACTGATAATAGACGAGTGGTGACTGAACACTGAAGTTGGATGGAATCAGTATTTTGTCTGCTTATGATCAGAATGTAATGGAGCAATGGCAGTACCTGTATTTGCTTTATTACATTGACATAATATATAGCATGTTCATGTCTTTCTTGGAGCGGCAAATCCTGTTGCTTATTTTGCTGGTTCCGCCTATGGTTTGTCGAACAGAGAAAGTGACAGCCCCCAATGACAAACAGTATTCTTAAATTATTCAGTTTTACATTTGTGCTTGACTTGTGCATTTGTTGGTGGTTTTTTTTAAATTTTATTTTATAATATTTAAAACGGTTACTTTTAACATTTTAATTTTTGGGCGCTTGAACTTGTTAGTTTTGTTGAAAAATACGTGCAGTTCTCTTCCAAAAGGTTCAGAAGTTATCATGTGCAAAACTTTTTTTGAGCACCTTTATATAACGTCCGGAGATGCACCAACTTTGCCCGGAACTTTTGTGGCATGCGTTGAAATATCCATTACACTTTTTTTTGCATCAACACAACACAATATTATATAGAGATTCCATTTTTTTCTTTTCAAAATTTTAACACGTCATGTTATTGTTATTATTATCAGATGAAGCTAATTTGGATATATATTGATTTTTATTTAGCCTGGTTGGAGGTTTCCACTGTCTTTCAGCCTGCTGATAACTTAATGATGGCAGTCCACAGCTTAATTCTGAAATCACCGTTGTTCTGATAATCTTGTACGTGTATGTGTATGCAGGGTGTACTGTCGATATAATCTTTATAAATCCATAGTGCGGAACCAGCAGCTGGAAGCAGCAATACAAAAGAAAATACTCCTAGAAGGAACGGAAGATGATACTGATATAAAAGACATCTAACTTATATGTTCGTTGGTTGTGACCGTGTACCGGTTACGTGTTGCTGACAGTAACAAGGGAAAATTTTTGCGTATACTTTGGACAATGATGCTACTGGCATTCTGATGGGCATGTAACATTTATTTACTGGATGTTTATTGTGGCTAAACCTATGTATGATTCCATAGATAACACAGAAAAAGAGAATATCAGATTAAGCTACTATGTGCATTTGTGAAACTATCCGCTTTCCACAATAGAAACACACGTTTTAATTGCCACACACTTTTGCACACACTAGAACCCTTTTCAGCGCTCAATAAATACTGAACAACTTCTTTGGCATGGTACCACATCTGTCCATTATCAGCCAGTAATCTTTAAGACCTAGGCCCAGTCTGTATGGCTTCTGAAGCAGAAGTTGCTATATGCTTAGAGGCTGTCCACATATTAAACAACGCTCTAGAGGGGGAGAGGGTTGCCAATTTATGCATGTTTTATTGGGGTTGTATAGCTAACTGTTATATAATGCAACCTGGATAGCAGGGCTGCCGACCGTTCAACTGAGTGAGTGAGTAGAGTTTAACCCCACCCGACACATTATAGGTCATTTCAGTGGCAGACTGACCGACCGTGGAAGACAGGTTGCACAAAAATCAGCCAAAACTCCACGTTACAGCACATACACAACTGAAAAAAAACTTGCCGTTGTCGTATACGAACTGACTGATGATTGATAACATTTTGTTAACGATCGGTATTCACTGCGTGAATAAAAAGAGAAACTAAAGCTGATAATTGACGCTGATCTGTCAGGTTATGTTTTACAGATTAATACATTGAATATCTGGTTGCATTGTTGGGTAGGTTTATTCTGTAACACATTGGCTCCCAGAGAGAGGCAGTTGGGAGGATGGGGTGTCCCAGTGGTACATAATTTCAGGGGTTGAATTGGTAAAACTGTTATATAACGTTGCGGGGATGGGGTGTTGAAAATTTGAATGGTTTTAACGTTAAGTAATATGTGGACGGCGTCTTATTGTGTGATTATACGACCTTGATTACCACCTTTTGATTTTGAAATTGATCTGGCCAGTAACTTGATTTTGCAAGATGAACAAGCAGTGAGAGTTGACGTGATGATCGGCGAGTATTTTAGAACAGATGCCAACGACTAACGACTGTCTTTTAATTCTGTTCTAAAAGTGTTCCCTGGTACTATCAAAGGCCTAATATACGATGAATACTTGGAGGAACTTGGGATATGTTCAATTTAGAAGAATCTTACCACAAACTTTGGAAATTCATTGTAAATAGGGCCCTTGAATCAATGCTACATACCGCAGATGTAATGAACTCAGTACTGCTTAACATAATGTTAACATAGGTAAAACTGTATCTTTCACACTGCCTTTATAGCGAGTTCCATTCCTTGCGACTCTGGAAGTACACCAAGTACTGTGTCTGAAATATATTTATAGCAACATGCAATACGTTGACAGCCATTTATAAGAGTTCACAGGCATAAAAATTCATAGTCCACAACTATTTAGGAAATGACAAACCCATTTCTGATACCCTGTGTTGCAGATTGATAGTTGTGGACGCACTGACGCTAGTCATAACACAACACTCCATTACACCGTGTCCAAAAAGTGGATAATAATGCTATTTGGTAGCTGTTGTGGATTAGGCCTACTGAACGCCTCAGATCATGTGGCCAAGCAAACAATTATCCCCGATAGCTAGTTCGCAGACACAACAACTAAAATGGAATAAATTCTGCCTTACCGATGGTGCCAGTCGAGGTAGCAACAGACCAATTCCAAATTTATTCATATATGAAAATCATAGATATATCTGTTAAATATATCCTATGTATCGTGAAATACTCTGTTCTTGATATTCGATGTTGTGAGTGACGAATTCGTTCATTAATTATATTTAATACTAAAACTTGAATATCAGACAAAACTGTTGAATTTACCATAAAACATTCTTGAACATCTTTTGTGAAATAAACTAAACATAGAATATTTTACATGCAATAAACTGAAAGATATATTTAACAATCTATATCTATGGTTTTGAATATATGAATAAATTAGTAAAATACATTGGTCTCTATTCAAACTGTGGATACAAATGCAGACAATAGCCTTTGTAATATCTCCAGTTGGAAATCCTCCCCATATCAAAGTTCTCAATTATTCCAAACTGGTTAAAATACACAGGCTTCAGACGGAGCTATGTCCACATGTCCACACTATGGTAAAGTTATAACTTTTCATCAGGTTGGTCCACACTCCTTGTGTCTCTACCATATAGTGTGGACACAGAGTGAAGTCCTAACCCTAACCCAGTGTGGAGATGTGGACGTGGCTCTGACTGGAGTCTCGACTATGCTGAGATGGGGCTTTGAACACCCAAGTAACTGTTGGATTTCCATTCACGCCGAAAGCGACTGACCACTCATTACACTGCTTATATGGACACGGTGCAAATAAACTGCTCGACGGTACAGCTAGGAATTATCGTGCAGCGACTTAATGGCAGCACTGGCTGCAGAGTATATAGCTTTGCGCGACAGTCTAATTCTTCCAGATACGGGATCTCGGCCATAATACTTGACGGAGATGTCCTGGCCGACGGAAAATCCGAGAGCACTCGCGTGACTGACCTATAGATTAAAACACACACGTGGTTGAAACGGAGTTAAACTCAAATGTAAGCACAAAGAACCAGAAAATGAAGCCTCCAAGCCACAACATGTCTATGATAGTGACCCATGTAAGGTTCGGGAGTTCCCAGTTAGAAAAGATAGCAAATACAGATGTACTGCATCATGTGGTGCGCCTGTTTATCGCCAATCACCGAATGGACCTATCCACAAGGTGAGCAGACATAAGTGGCCAGATACGAAAGGCTTACCTGTTAAACAAGTAATAACGGAAACAATCAACAGCTAGTCGACTGACCACAACATAAGCGGGGTGTGATGCATTGTAACCACATTTATTGACAAATAACTACTAGTTATACAGATCAACAAAAAAAAAGATTCCGGACAATCATGGCGATTAACCGTGACAGCTGAACCTAGGAGTATGGCCGTAAAATGTACGCATGTATTCTTGCAATAATTAACAAATAAAATAACATTATGACAACCAACCTTTCTCTGGTCGAGCTGCGAGTTGTGTATTAACACTGGCACCATCGTTGGATGTAATTGAACCATAACCCCATAGTCCCTGTTGAACAAATGCAAATATAAAAATAATCTGCGTAGAATGCATACAACCACTTACATCCAGTGAAAAAATCAGGGCACCGTGGCAGCGGCCCACCTATTGGCCTCAGCATTTTTTCAGCAAGTCGCCTTTTCCCGTATAAAATACATATAGTTCAGTGTGTGCATTTTCGATAAAAGATGACGGGGTTGATACGCTGTCTTTTGCCCCGCCCTTTTCGTATTTTACAATATGCACATTATTAACACTGTTCGACAGGAACGACAGAAATCCTGTAAAAAAATTCCACCTTCATCAGTCCACAAGTCTCACATCTCATCAACAGTTCAGTGTGAACAGCGTGCAGCAATGAAAAATCATGACAACGCAGAGACTTGCCTTATTTCGACAATTTTCGCCACGTATATTGCTCCAAACTCGAGTTCGGGTTCTTTCTGTTTTAACACATTAACCAATACACAATGCAGTCACAGCATTAACAACACAAATCCGATGCGGCCGTCCACACAAATCACACCGCACTATGACCAGGGTGACCACTCGGCAGACAGTGATGTGCGGCACTTCCGCCGACATTACGTGGTACTCGTATCATTCCTGTACTAAATACCTGCAATGCATGGATGCAAATATGTAACTAAATAACAATAAACAGTTTTAGCCACTTTTCGATCAAAAGATTTTTTTCCCTGACTTTTACTAAAATCCCGACAATTCCCCCGTCAGGTGTCAAAATCCCCCAAATTTCTAGGTGTTCCAGACAAGTGGTCACTCTGTAAGACTCGAAGGAAAGACTTTTGATCCAAGATGATGACAAAAATTGATATTCCCATATTCTAAACGATAAAACAATATGTTACCAGCTGGAATCTACAGTGGAACAACAATTTACATGTCACATGGCAGAGACAACAAAAATAAGAACAAAGATACAGGCAGTGAATGCTTTTATCGCCATCATAAATGCTCATCAATTATTTATTGTTAAATTTCACATTAATATTTAGTAACAGCTACTTGTAATTTTCCTAGTTAATTGCGCAACAACCGTTTAATAAAATAAAACAATTACTTCTAATGGCACCACCATAACGTGATTTACATACGCACGGTAGTCAACAAAGCAGGAAATTTGCAAAGAACATAAGAAAAAACTGAACCTCTTCCGACAGAAGCTCATCGATCATTTCTTTTGCTTCGTCCATCGCCTGTTGACTCGGTGCAAATATCTGATACGAAGTTTCATCCAAAGGACTTACTGTGACGCCTAAACACATAAGAAAACGCTGCTGTGTGGCATGGCATATCGGCGCTTTTCCAGTCTGGATTTGAATCACTGTTCAACTGCATGGACAAGCTTGTCACCAACTCTTTTCCATGGGAATGTTACACTTTGGCAACCATTTTTCAAACTAGATAGCTGGCATATATAAAAAAGATCTAGCAAACTGGCAAACGTTACTGACAAAGAGAAGCCGCTTTTCTGTGAGGGTGGCTGACCCACAACCACGTTATAACTTCTAACTTAAATACCGCCTTCGAAATGACCTAACTGTGTTGTCTGGGACGTTAACTCTACTAATTCACACTAACTTACGTGAATATGTCAGAAGTCAAGACAACTGGTAGTTCTAAAGTAATAGGGGATACTGTAACTTTCAATGACGATTCAACTCTGATTCTGTAACTGCGTAATCACCATTCCCATCTGCAACAGTATTACCAGAATTTTCATCCCAGTCCCCATGAATTTACCATGGCAAACCGCTCTCTGCATCATCACCCAGCTCTCTAATAAGATAGGCTGTCCTACTTTAATGTAGCATAGTGATTTTCAACACAAGAGTACACATAACACTCATCACAATGGGAGTCCTGCAAGGCGAACAGCATTATTACCAGTTTCTGCCATGACTCTCTTCAGATTCAAGCCGCCGAGTCCAATAAATTTTGACCTCTTTACAAGTGGAACATCAAGCTTTTCAATAATCGGCCGGTTCTCCCGACTATTACTTCGAGGAAGGCTCAACGTTGCATTCATTATGTCGATAATCTGCGACTTAGCATCTACACAGTGAAACGAAATCACATCTCTACATGACATGGCTTCACACACGTTACAATAAGTACAAATCTTGCGACAGCATACAGCGACGTACACAGTAATTTGTAGTCCGAGTGGTACGGGAACAGTGGTCCCCTACAACTTTAGTCAATAGCAATTTCCATCATAAACTAACAGTATGCCAATCTGCAGCAGCCGGATTAGGGCATCATGTGGATGTACTGAAAATTAACTGTACCGTATAAGCCATTCATCGAGTTTTACAAATGTGTCGATATACCTTCAAAGTTTGTTAACAAAATAACAAATATTAAAAGAATTGGGAGTACATCGACCAAAGACAGACATATTATATTAATCAAAATCCTGTGAAAGTAAATGATTATAAATAAGTGCTAAGTACAAACCGAAGGCGTGCTGAACAGCTTGCATAACTATAGCAAGAGGAAGACCAGCCAGCTTGATGTCGGCCTAAATTCAGCACAGTGCTGCAGTACATGACAACTGGAAAAAACTCACTAAACCTATGTTAAGGCATAAGACGGTGCCTCTAACATATGACACTGAGACTGAATGAAATATGTGCATCATTCATAACAATTAGAGCAATTAAACATTTAATCGTGATTCGTGATAACAAAAAATTAACACTGTTACTGAAATAATACTACAGAAATGTTACGGAATTTGCAAATACACCACCAAGAGATCGCAAATGCCCTTCAGGACAACGTTTTACCCATGCACAGACTGGATGGCATGCGTACCATACTTTTCAAGTCGCTGATTGCTATGCTGTATGGTATAGGCCTACTGTTTCAGACGATTAAGACGGAGTATGGGGAAGGGCATCCACGATATACCTGGTCTCTCACATGCTGCCTTACATAATACGTTAATAACGCGTTAACGTGCGGTTAATTTTTTTTCAACTGCAGTGATTATCACAGTTTACAAAAATTAATTGCTCGAAAGCTCTAATACAATGTCCTCATACCACATGGAATAACCTTTTCAAAACTCCAAAAAATCAGCGAAAAATCCACATCTTATACCACATACACAACTGAAAAAAACCACACCCATACAGCGCAAAAGTTGCCAGAAAAACAAAGGCATATAACACTTGTATAGCGCCACAAGCCGCATACCGCAGATGCAGCGGCGCTGTTCATGTCACAGACAGCGGGCATACAGCCTATAGGCCATAGGCTAAGCCTAGGCCCACAGACTGACCTACGACCAACCAGCCATACGCCACCCTGGTCTGCCGTTTAATGGTCTCCACCTTCGTAATCTGGTAATCCATGTAATTACATGGACTACTACTCATTTACCGACCCCGGAGGGATGGAAGACTGAGTTTGCCTGGTCTGTAGACCCACAGCGGACACCTTACCCACGAAGTGGTCACGTGTTAACTATAGATCAGGCATACATCAAGGAAAGTCCGCCAGCAAGAGACCGACGTCCTAACCACTGAGCCACGCCGCCAACACAGAGTACACAGAGAGTAATTTACTGAGGTTAAGGCAAGTTTGTACAAAACTAGTAAACTGGTATTTCATTTCTCTATAGCAACTGTCTGTTTCCCACTTAGCTCAAACAATGATGACGACAATTAATGATGATGCCAGAACAACTGGCAAGCTGGTTTCAGAAATAAATTCTGCATTTTAAGGGGGAGAAGAATGGCAGTGATCCTGGCAGCGTCAGTATCAGAATGCCGATCCAATTTGGACACAGGCTCCACTACCAACCAACCGTTCTTTCCTCAAATCCCCTGTAGCTTCCGCACAGCAACTTTGTCATTTCGGAATATAGACGATCTTTTCACTTGCTTACTTACTTAAGCACAAATTCCACTTGGCTCGTCACGTCACATCTCGACACGACACGTTGGACGTGTCGAGCGCGTCAAGACAAGCGTGTTGAGGCGTGCTGTTCGACAAGCTAAACACAGCCAAAATGCATGGGCTCGACACGCCGAACGTGTCGTGTTGAGACTTGACAAGCCAGGTGGAATTTGTGCTTTAATGCTGATTATCCTACTGCATTTACTGCCGACTTCCTGCTGCAAATCTTAAGTTTCAAAGCATTCGAAGAAAATCTTCTTCCAAAAAAAATCTCATCAAGCTCTTCATAAGCTACGTTACAGAGCTATTATAAAACATGATTTGACCACATTCATACAGCAGCATGCACCATTTGTTTCAACTCCAAAACAGAATGTAAAACAGTTACTAATCACACAAAACAAATACAGTCTTATTACCTGCAACGCTGTGACACCATCTTTAGTACCGGCCATCTTGAAATCCATGTCTCCCATATAGTCTTCAATACCCTGAAAGCGTTGGGAGAATCAAACCAGCAAGAAATGTTACCAACAAGCAGCCTTTGAATTTAAGGCCTTGTTTGTTAACTGAACCGAGATGCTACTCAATCTAGCCAAATAAATTTACTAACCAGCAAATTCGTAGTCTTAATGATGAAACGAATGGCAGCTGCACATTATAGATGGCAGAGAACAGTCCTGGGTATTTCACAGCAAAACGCAATAACACGGACACTGGCAAGAACAACATAATGGAGAAACATAATTAGGGAAAGAGGGCGGATGCAGGTTGCGTGAAGTCAAGACCACCAAATTATGCATAACAACATTGAAATCTCCACAAAACGAAGACTTATTAGAAAACAATTTACCAAAATGTCGGTGAGGAGTCGATGATCTGTAATTTCTCTGGTGTCCGCATCACAGCACGTGACCAATCCGATGGCAACACCAGCAACGGGTGCAGTAATTGGAACCCCTAATGATATAACACACACAACACCAGTACACAATACAACATACGCTTGAATGACTTGAAGTGCGCTGAATAAAACTCGCTTTTTCAGAACATACGGCTTGAGAGCTCAGTGGTTAGAGCTTGACTTGTGATCAAAGGTCTCAGGCTTGGTTCTTGTTCGGCATGCTGTCGTGGCCGATGGACTCATGATCGGGGAGGTCACTGGTTCAAATCTCACCCCCTGCAATGCTGAATATGGCCCCAGGCAAGCCGCTCAAGCATGTGACTCTGGCAACAAGCAGTATAACTTGGAACCAACACCAGCTGCAAGGTAAACAGGCGCACATGCAACACACTGTCTATGGTCCTGCAGCTTCAGCTGGCGTGTGGCTTGAGGCCGAGGAATTTGACATAAGTGCCACCCGGAGCCATTGGAGTGGGGCGTTAAACTTTACTCACTCACTCACTCGGGAAAGACTTGACAACCTTTCGTCAATACAGGTGCATGAGTTAGTAACATCCAACGAGTCAAAACAATGACTTGTTATTCAGTGTGGCTGCCAGTTGCAATAAGCAAGAAAGTAATGGTAACTGTTCAGCACTTGCACAGCGCTGCAAGCCGCCTCATCAACGCTGTGTGTCACAGACAGGACCAATGTTCAGACTAGGCCGCAGCCCAAGCCAACACTGACAGACTTTGGCCTGCAGCCATACGTAACACTAGTCTGTCGTTTAATGGTTTCAATCCATGTTTCATGTAACACATGGATTACTACTCATTTACCAACCCTGGATGGATGGAAGGCTGAGTTGGCTGACCCATAGCACACAGTTTACACACAAAGTAGTCACCTGTCAATCATAGATCATGAGTAAAAAGTTCGCCAGCCAAAGTCAAACACAACTAAGTGAGTAAGTATAAAGTAAGAAAACCTGCATCAAGCAATGCAAGACTTCCAGCACAAGCCGAGGCCATTGACGATGAACCTAAAACAGCCGCAATGCAGAAACAAACAATCCCACCACACAATGATCACTGCTTGATAGTCGTCAGTAGGACAATTCACTCAACAAATTCAAACACGTTGTTCAATCACTGTTCCCAATACGTTTTTAGTTCACACTACTGACATCATCCATGAGATCCTATGTCAAATGAACTAGGAACAAATACAACATAAGTACAGATAATTATATATTCTGCATAAAATTATGCCAAACATTCCACAGCAGTTGTAGTGATGCAATAGAAAGTTGCAAATGCCAAAAAACGACCAGTAATCCAACACAGTATTTCAAAGTGCAACGCAACAGACTGGCATAGTGTTAATGTTTGAAAAGTCAACGAACAGGAGACGAATAAAGTATGCAATTTGTTCTTTGTTCATAATGCACTTTTAATAATAATATTCCATCAATACACATACCGTTAGATTCAAGCACTTCAGCTGTCAGTCGTATTGTAAAGGGATACTCCGTTGGAATAATTGGATGCAGAGCCTTCTCGGCCAATGCACCTATCATAACACAATATACCATCAAATGTATATTATATTCACAATGCTCAGACTAAAGGTAAAAGAGGTAAAAGGTAAGGGTTCACCTACATAGAGCCGCATTTGCTTTCAACGGTGATGTGTGTCACAGACAGGGAGAGCGTCTAGCCTAGGCTGCAGCAGGCCAAGCCCACACTCACAGACTTTGACCTGTACAGCCATAGAGCCACACGTAGCTATAGTCCACCGTTATTAAAGGTCTCCACCTGATCCATGTAAATACACGAATTACTGCTCATTTACCAACCTCAAAGGGATGGAAGGCTGAGTTGACCCACAGCGGAGAGTACTTTGTGGGCACCTGTCAACTACAGACAAGGAGCAGAGCGTGGGAAGTCCACCGGCCAGAGACCGGAGTCCTAACCACTAAGCCATGTCGCCAACTACTGAGCCACGCTGCCAACTAGACATAGAACAGCACGCTCAACAACGCCAAAACAATGTTTCCACATTGAGAGCACAGTGATACGAAATAAGCGACAGAATAGTTGACATATACCATGGCCAAGTTCCCTTCGACCAAGCGTTCCGGGCCTTCCGGTTTCATTCGTCGCATACGGAGGAAACTACAAAGTAGCCAACAAAAGCAATAGGTGAATTTAACTCATAAATGTACTAAACCAAAAATGTAATAATGGACATAACACATCTCATGCGGAGCATCGTCACATTACCATCTAAAGACACATCTTTTTCAGAACGCCCTAGTCTGTACGCCGCCAAGCGCCTCTGTATCCAAGGACACTATCGCCGCTAAATAAATGTTGCTTTTAGCTTTTCTTATTACCATACAGATCAAAACTAGACGACGAAAAATTAATAATTGAATTTAAAGTCAGAAACAATGGTTGGTACCTCATAATGCAAGAAGAAATTCTTCTCTTTGATGCCACTGAACAACAATAGCACATTCTGCAATGTCTCACGCAATGTCCACATGTAAGTACGTAGATAAACCGGACACTGAATTAATGGGTCAATTCAAACAACGCAAACGGAAAGGAATAGAAAAACTAATTGTAACCAGATGATATTTATTGGAAGACCACCACTTATCCCCCACAAAGCCGCAAAAAAAAATGAAAAATTCCCTATAATAGTGGCAAAACTGTGTCATACTGAACACCAACAAACTCTCGCAGACTTCGTTCACATTATGACGTACAAATATCGTTTTAAAATCAGTAATTTCTTAACCGCAGTTAGAGTTGCAGTTACAGTTGATGTCGGAATGCGTCAACTGATTTCACAAAACTTCGAATGTGTATACCAGGTGGCAATGAACTTTTTTTGACCCCAATTTTATTTGGATTAAGGCTATCTGACAGGCAAAAACGCTCAACTGCTGCCGGTAATAAGGAAAAAAATTATTGAAAAATTTAGCAATTCAAAGTTTTTGCAGTAAGTCACCTGACAATGGCTGAAATAGTGTCGACTTTAGCCGCACTGTCAGGCGAGTCAAACGTTACAGTTGTCAATACCTGGAACACACCAGCAGTGTCACGTAACAGCTGTAGGGCTGTAAATAGCAAGGTCATAATTGCAAAATAAAAGCAGCTTGCACTCCACTATAAAAAAAAACAATTAAAAAAATGTCTAAACTCCATTACCAATGATTTTTGAGACGAAGAATCTTCAACAAAAAGGTATACTGAATACTGACAAAAAAACGGCTGACACACGGATACAATAAAACTATGATTTGCATACAAGAATAAATTCCTAAATTGGTCTATTAACAGTCAAAAAAAGTTCACGTGCCTGACCATCATACTGCAAACACAGTGCTCAGTTTTTAAATAATAGGCTGGGACCAAAATAACTTTGTTGAAGCCGAGACCTGCGTCTGACCACGCTGAAAGAGGGCCGAGCCATGAAGCGGCTTATACATGCTGACTTGACAAGTGATTGGCCGCAGATCGGTCAACTGTCGACCATCACACCTACCACAAACACATCTTCAATAGGTGAGTTAGCTATATCTGACACACAGCACTGCAAAAGCTTTGACGCAGAATGCACAAACTGGCTATATAAGCTGGTACGGTGAAACTCAAGACGCAGTGGCATAGCAAGGCAAGGCTGGAGTGGGCCCATGTGCAAGGATTCCAAAAG
>Ga0056116_1000512_pt1 | contig 13329 bp, 5 predicted proteins | sample WorMetOlspDAHAB2_FD_67352 | JGI IMG/M metagenome (GOLD analysis project Ga0056116, IMG submission 67352) | Marine gutless worms symbiont microbial communities from Max Planck institute for Marine Microbiology, Germany - Olavius sp. DAHAB.2 ...
GTAATAATATTCTTGTTATAATGTTCAGTTTTATACTCAAAACTGACGAACAATCTAACTTCACTGACGGTTTTTAATATGATGTTATGATGATTATTGATAGTGGCTTACTTTTTTGGACCACCCTGTCTGTTTTCACTAGTTAGCGAGTGCAATATATTAGTGTTTTTTGGTTCTGTTCCACTGTTTATGCGCTACCCTGTGAACAGTGCGATAACACTATATACCGAGTATTATAGGCTAGCCTACATATGCGAGACTGAGGCGTTCATTGTGAAAAAATGGCTTTTACGTCACAAAGAGTGGCGGAAAGTGAATAAAGAGCAGGAGTAAATGTCGTCATCGGTGAACAGTACAGCAGCCGCTGAACAGGCAACCGGCGCCTTCAGCGAGTAGCGGCGACACCGCGACACCGATATCAGAGCGACCGTAAAAGCATTATGAGTGGCACCCTCGTCGTCTTGTTATTCATCGCTGATCGATGAAACTGCGGATGTATGAAGGTCTGAGACTGAGACAGCTGACGCAGTAGCATGTGTGTGTGTGTGTGTCTTCGACGTTTGGATACATCGCCGCCACCGCGGGCGACGTCGACGCGCCGTCATTCAATTGTTGTTCGCCAGTAAGTTGCTTATCAGTTCGCTCGCTGGTGGTACGGCACATTTTATCAGCCGTCCTGCGTGCTTCGATGCACGTATGTACGTTAACAGTCTGTACTCTGTTTTTGTAGTAGCACTAGCCGCTGCTGCCTCAATCGTTTGTTTAGAGTTTGGATTTCGTCTTATTTTGTAACATTAACAAATGTTAGTACAAACGTACTCTTTCCGAATTAACGATTTTTTTTGTTTTACATTTAGTTAACAATTAACACTATTCGCTGTATGTTTTTGTGATGCATCAGTGATGAACCAATATAAAAAAAAGTTCCCGCTGGTATTAACTCGTCTTAAAAATGTTAGGTGTGTACTGTCCAGAACAGAACACATACAATTTTGCATATCAGTTTCATAAAACTAAAAAGCACAGGAGTGCACCAAGTGTCCTCCTCGGATAATCAGTGCTGCTGTGGTACCCAAGTTTGTCAGACAAAACGCAGCAACGGATAAACAATTGGCGTCGATTTCTTGGTAAAAAGTCAGTAACGTGGATGCTTGTAATCGTGAGTAACGGCGGCAGAAATGAAGCGGAGTGTCGATTGGCGTTCGCAGCGCGGCGGTGAAAAGCGACTGCAGTCAGCGTGCGCACTACATCTTGATCCGGTCGACCACTTCCACGCGATTGATCGTCATCGTCAGCTGCTGCATCCCGCATCCGCTCGCCCCTGCTCAGTCACGTGACGCATCACGTGATCGTCTCAAACGGGCCCCGGATTATGTTGACGCCACACCAGCGGCTGATATCCGCCTCCCCGGCTTAGGTCTACTTACTTACCGACGACGAAGTTTCTTCCGCTAGGGGGCTAAGTCAGCGGCTGCCGTTGCTGAAAGTCCATCGATTACAGCTGGCCTGTGATGTTCAAGTTTGCAACACATAATACGTGAGCCTACTTTTACGAGTTGTGCTGGATATATTTTGTGAAGAGCGCATGCAGCTTTGAATAATGCACACATATTTATTTCTTTATTTATTATAGTCATCGTACACAGAGTTTAAAAGGTAAAAATATAACGTATAATATATAATATAATAGACCTACAACATAAACATACGCCCATGGTTTCGAGATGTCAGTCACAGAGCAGGCCATTTACAGATCGGTGCAAAATGCCATGAATGCTGAATACATCTCTATGGCTAAGTACAGTTAACACATGGGATGACAGTGACGTAATTTTTCTGCAACAGGAAACGACGCCATGTTGAAGGTATACTATGTTGCAGTAGTGTAACGTTTCATTTGCTTGCAAACTGTTGTGTGTGGAATTATATACCATTCGAAATTGGTGTACACGATCTGCGGATATATTTGGCTTGAGAATTTTCAGATTTCCGCATTTTAACTCAGTTTTCGTTTGCATAAAGCATACCTCCAAATTGGCGGCGATTTACGGCAATGACGTCAATGACGGTACTGAAGTGCAGTAGCTCATATATAACAGCCAGGTAGCTGGTTTACAAAATGTCATTCGTTAAAATCAGCAATCTTTTGTGTGAGTTTTTGTAATGCGTGTATTCGAAATTTGAACATGTTCGACGTTTGTTGGCCCGATCATTCAGGCACAAACGTTACCACGTCGCGGCCAGTTACAATTGCACTGCATGACCACTAAATTATACAGCAAACAAAAACATATGAAACCCATTGGGTCAAATATGACTCTAATTAAAAACATGAAACATAAAATAGTATAAGACATAAAAAACAGATATTACGTGCACACGAAAACATTAAATCGTCTACATAGCCTAATTATATCAAGAAAAAAACGAATCACAAATGCAAAATATGCTTATAGGCAATAATACGTTATAGGCCGGTGCGAAAACGAAATCGCTATCTTGTTCTACATTTTCTGGATATTTTTGCTGCGATAAGCCCCATATTCTCGCAGCAAAGCCAGCCGCCGCATTCACGTACGCGGTCATTGAGACGATGCATTGAAACGGTCTGGATTTCACCGGCGCCTTCGCGTCTGTATATCGGCTCAAAGGCGATTTTTTCGCCAATGAAAATAAACGCGCAAACTGAGATGAATGTAGGCCGCCGAAGCAACAAACGGAAAGGACAGAGAGTTTCCTAAGCATATTATATAGGCCTGTGCATTCCGTGCGCATACGTCGTCAAAGTATTCGCTCTAACGAAAGCAAACTGCTAATAATTTAGAAGTTAAACCGAGAAGTAGGCGCATTATATTATTTGCTTATTAATTGGATGAGATGTACTTGGAACTACTTCATTTATTTTAATCATATTCTATAACAATCCTCGATCTATAAGAGCAGCCATACTAACAATAATAACAAATCGCCCAGGGGATGCATTCCTATTAATAGCACTTATTTAAGAGTAAATAGAATAAACTTTACTCCAATAAAAAAAACAAACAAACTCCGATCTCTACACATCTATAATATGTCTAGGAATTCTAATAGCAGCTATAACTAAAAGTGCTCAATGACGCTGTGAGACTGCTTCAATAGAGAAATATATGCGCCATACTCCAAACAGATAATGCGATTCGAATTCGATAGGACCATTATTGATAGTGATTGATGATGACTGATGGCTGCAAGTATGAAAATTGGGCTGTTAGCGCCGCTATTAGGATACTTCGATCCAGCTTTGAAGATAGAGATAGTGGCGTACTTTTGTTGTGCTTATTGGTCTATGAAGTAGTTACATTTCACTTTCTTGGTATCGCGATTTAAGATTTTACTACAGTCTTACTGCATGATTCGTGTGCACTTCCTGTTGAAATGCGACAAACTATCAAACGGCCGACTTTTTGTAGACCACCGCGTAGATTGTGACAGACGACCTGTGGGGAGCGAAGCAAATTCTAACGAACGATCGAGCGAACGAACGGACAAGAGGAGAAAGAAATCGAAATCAATCGGTCGCCATTGTCAAGCGAACGAAATTCATTAGGACAGCTGCAGCGTGTCGCCGGGACGAGAGTGAATGCGCGGAACATCCACTTGTATAAAGTTAAATTGCGCTGAAGCACGCACCGGATTTATCTGGTGGGGCTCTGCTCTTTTCGGCGGTCACTAGGTGCCAGATTCTAAAAGTTTTGGAATTAAGAAAATGCATTATTGCGTAGTAGGCCTATCTTATTTTCAGCATCAGAAGAAAATAAAGTACATGAAAGCAACAATCGAAAACAAGACGACTTCTGTAACAACACGTTTTAAAAGTGCGTCGTCCAGCAGCAACATTTGATGTGAAAACTGTAGAATGCTACAGTTACTTTAGATAATGCTTTGGATAATAAACACGTTGTTTCCTGTTGTTAATTTCTTAAATGTATTGTTACAGAAGTCGTTTTGTTTTCAATTGTTGCTTTTAAGACACTGACATTTCACACGGTAGTGTAGCGACACACATGAGGTGTGGTGGGATCTTTAGTGACAGTATTATTACAAATTTTCTCCTGATTCAGACAGCGAAACAAGTTTGAAGATCGATCAATATTTGATGAAATTAAGGCGTTATGAAGTTAAGGCGCACAAAAAAAGTGTGCCAGTGTTTTGGGCCACCCTGTATTATAGTTTTAATGATAGTTGGCGAGGTATTTTATCACTGAAGCGTCCTGCCACTGAGATTAGCGTAATTCGCTGAGGGAAAAGGGCCCAAAAGCTCTTTTTATTTAAAAAATTAACACAAAGGCTACGTTGCCTATGATGTAAGAATAACCTATGAAAGAACGATTTCAGACATGAGCCTGCTATAACAGCAAAAAAAGTCCAACAATATAACAGTCGTTGAAATTGTAATCAACGTGCGCGCATGCGTGATAATATGTGAATGTTTTTCGTTTTCGTGACGAGGACGACTTTTTGCGGCTCCCAGTGAAAGCGACAAGGAAGTTGAAAAGCCGTCTGACTCGTAAGACCGCGAAATCTCTTTGCGTTCGCTTCGGTCAGTGCTCGGTTCAGATTAATGTCTACTATCTTGCTACAGTCTGCGTGATTGGCACGGAATAGCGGGCGACGCAAATGCATTGATGGTTAGGTTAGAAAATAAGCGTGGTCGTCGTCATTATAACGTCGTAACACTTGTCAATCCCCGACTGTCTGGTAATGAAGCTGAGACGCTCTTACCAGCGAACGACTTCTCTCCTGCGTGGCAACAATTACGCAAAGCAGCAGTTACCATTATCTCGTAGGATTAGTGTTACTATGCGAATCAAAAATTCAATATTCTTGCGGTGTGTGTGTGTGTGTGTGTGTGTAACATGTAAGGACTTAATTTTAACAATAACATACTGATATGCTTTTTATAATAAAAATTTATTTGTTTTTCCACTGGAACTTGACACGCGCCATGCAATTACATAATGACTTTTCGCCAAAATCGGATCTTCTAACAATTTTTCGATTCACTATTTTTTTGTTTCTGAAAATTACATAATGACTTTTCGCCAAAATCGGATCTTCTAACAATTTTTCGATTCACTATTTTTTTGTGTCTGAAACAGATGTGTTACTTTTTGTAGTAACACTCATTATCATCGAAATATGACAATCTCTATTGCACCATTGCAAAGTAGCACAAAACAACAAGTAACAGAAATAAAGAATAACAAACAGTTAAATTAGCTCAACCTAATAAAGAGTGGATGAGTGAGTGAGTGAGTTGAGTTTAACGCCTCTCCGATACAGTGTAGATCATTTCGTAGGCGGTAGAAACAACCTACTAAAGAAACTAGAGTTATTCAACGTATACACGAAAAAGCTAACCAAATATACATTATACATCATACAGCAGAGGTTACCTTTTCGCGATCATTTTTAATATGTCATTAAAATTTTGGTTTTCGATAATATCTGATTAATTTAGCATAAATTTACCATAACCTACACAGTTTCGTTTGTTCAGTGCGTTTGAATAAATGAGGTAAGAGTGCATTCTGTCTACAATCGTTACCGCCGTCATGTTGTAGGTATACTATGTAGCAGCGGTGTAATGTTGTGTGTGGAAATAATAAACTAATGATACCCAATAATACACTACTAATACACGAATATAAGATACGGTCTGCGAATAACCGCGGCTTAAGAATTTTCAAATTTCCGCATTTAACTCACTCTGTTCACATTACGTATACCTCCAACATGGCGACGTGATTTTATGCTCAGTTCAATGACTTCACTGCACCTCATCTGTTCCTAAATCTGCCGCGTGACTAAGGACAGCCCGATAAGACACGGTGCAGCTGAGTTCTCTATTCTACTGGTCGACGCAGACAGAAGTCGTAGATTTTTCTCGTCTTTTCTGTATTGTGGTCTCCAAAGTGGGCCACGCGGAGACAAACTGTTTAAGACGTCAACCCTTACGCAGCCAATTCAGCCAATCGCGATGCGTGCCTTTCATGACGTCCACTTCAAGCAACCAAATTACGTCACGCTCGATGTCGCAGCAGCGGCAGCAGCAGACTGAGCATGAGCGGAAGCATTATCGGTTTTAGGCCTGGGTCGCGAAGAGGGGAGGCACGGCCCCCGGTTTTGTCCCAGGTCCCCACACTTTTTTGGGGCGACATATGAATTTCTTCATACTGGAAGTTAAAAGCCGTAAATGAGCAAGACACTGCCACTACTAACGTTAAAATTTTTATACAGTAATTTTACGTTTTTGCTGCAGCAGATATCCACCAGGACTTTGCCCCTGGATCCCAATGTCAATGTCAATGTGTCGATTTATATAGAAGATCCCCCCCCGCCGTAATGCGCTAGGTGCGCTAGTACCATGCGAACAAAAGTGTCTTTAGCAGGTGCCTGAAAGCAGCTTCGGTGGAGTTCGGATTGCGGACAGGGTCCGGAAGACTGTTCCACGCGGACGGACCAGCAATGGCAAAAGCCCGGCGGCCGCGCATGTTGAGTCGGTACGTGCACCACGTTTCCGCACCCCCTGACTGGAACCAAATGGAATTTCTGGATCAACCCATATAGATTCCATTCGGCCACTTGATTTTTTTTGCTGGAATAGCCATTGAGTGGAGAGAGGGGCGGCGATAGGGTGGTAACCGAAAGAGGAGTGTGTGTGTGTGTGTGTGTGTGTGTAAGCGGGATAACAAAATTGCGGCCGAAAAATGCCGGTGAACCATATCGACGGGTTATTGCATTCGAACCGTGCAGCCGCCGAGTTATAATGACATTTTTTGCATCGTTGCTGATTAGTCAGCGCACAGCCGTTCAGTGGCGCTGTTCACCCGTCACACACGCACACACTGCACGGCATACGCTGTCTGGTGTGGGGCGCACCGACTGTTACAGTTGGTCAAGCAAAATAAATGACGGCGAAAAGTGGCGGTGTGGCCGCCGCAGCTTCGCCGACACGATGTGGGGCCGATATGAAAGGCTTTGTTCGCCACAAAATGGCAGCGTCAAACAAACAAGGAAACAATCAAACAAATATTAATACCGCTACTGCTGGCCACCTTATTACGCCAAGTAACTGCTTTTTGCTTTGTAATAATTAGTGTGTGCAGTAAGTGAGTACGATTTAACGTCCCCTGCACCCGACACATAAATGGGTCATTTCTGGTACGATAATTAGTGACTGGGATTATGACATTTCCTTACGTGCTGCATTATCCGCAAGTGAGGACAACCGGTTGCGTTATGGCGTATTTTGTCCGTGCATGGATTTTTATAGCCTACAGGCTCGCGGGCTTTTTTCCAGACAAATGGTCTTTGATCTTTCAGATCCCGCAATTGCCGGTCATTCGTTTCAGCGTCCCAACTACTACCACATCCTGGAATGATCAGTTGCTATATGTGCCAATAAATCTGTCGTTGGTTAAGTGTGAAAAAATGCTGGCCTATAATGAGTGTCACTGTTTAGTTAAAAACAGGTGTTGCCAGACAAACACACGAAGTAAAAACAGCAAAATGCGGAAAGCTGCCAAAAATCTTATCCGAATTCGCAGACTTTGTGTTTCAACGCTCGGCTGTTAATTCGCATCGAAAAAAGGCCAAAGCTTACGACATCACCCTGCTAAAGCATTTAGCCTGATAAAATGACGCCGTTGTCATTTGTCATCCAACGATTCCCGAAGCGTTTGGTTACAGTAAACAGTTAAATAGTCTATTCCCCGTCAAAGCGCAGCGTTCGTACCGAAGTTACCCAGCCACGCCTTTCGAAATCACGTTGTTCCGCCGAAATGACAGATGCGTGCTTGCTCGGAGACATCGCTGTCGCCGCAACTTTACGTTCCATAATTTGATACGCGACTGCAATTCTGTCCAGTTAGTACAGACTCCGCCCACTTCGACTCCGCCCAGTTGTCATCTCCACGGTACATTCGTTGTTGTCAGTCGATCGGCACGTGCGTAACTGAGAGCGTTCGACTCCCGTGCCCACTCCTGTTTCTGTTCTTTCTGGACTGTCTGCGCTACTGCATGGTGCATGTAGGCATTTCCTCGAAATTGTTTCGTCGTTCGAGCGCGTCAGTACACAACGCTCACGGGCATTTGCGTTCTCGATTAGATACTGCGTATCTTCTCCATAGCTAAAACCCAGTTATCTCCACGTGATTACGGTCGACAGTTATACATCAATTCTCTGTTTCAGCAATTTAAAGTCTGTAGAGATGCTGAGTGAAAGATGACTAAGGAAAGGAACGTTTGCATATTTATGCCAGAATCCTCCATGACTATAGGTCACCTCTCAGCGGTGTTAACTGTGATAAACTTAGAATAGGCCAATTTGCAGCACAGTAAAAAAGGTATAAGTAAATATGAGGTTCATTTATACAACGCCAAAATTGCCGTATGCGCAGCCTCAACGATGATGTCGTCGCAGACAGAGCCGGCGTACAGCCTAGGCCACAGCCCAAGTCCGCGGTCACGGGCATTGGCCTGTAGCCATAAGCCCAAATCCCACTTGTTGCGTCACGTCACGACACGTCACGACACGACAAGCACGACGTCGTGACGTGACGTGACGTACTGTGTCGTGCTGTGTCGTACAGTAGTTACTGTCGAAGGTATTCGGATTTCGGATTCCATGATCAGGCACGTTGTTTCTAGGAGACGGAAGTAAAGTAAGGTATAAGCGTGAAAAATATGAAATTAACGACTATTCATCTCATCCTTGATTTACAAGACTGTTCACAGCATTAATGCATTTGCCAGGAAGTACATGGCATACGCAAATTTATCACACTAACTAATAAATCCACTTTATTGCATTTGCGTTCGAACTGGCCCACGATAACCAACATTTTATACGCCAAACCAAATTTCTGCCGCGCGCCCGAGTGATAATATGATAGTGATAGAATAATGATGATAGTGGACATTTGTATCGTGTTTAGTTTACGGCAGCGTTATTGCTTGACGCCTCCGTCCACGGTGACAGGGTGTTAGCAGTTTGAGCACGTGACCGCGCATCGTCATCGACAGCATAATTTCTACTTACTTACTTCCGCTTCATTGCCGATCCTCCACCAGAGACCATAATCTTTGGACTCCGAGTGGACAATGAGACCCGGGTCTCGCTGCACGTAAATCAACCGCGATTGTGTACCTATTCTCACGTTTAGCGCCCGACTACGAATGCAGCACTTCGGACGTTTCTCTGTTCGGTCCGGCGGTGTGGTGGGCGGAGCCTAAGGGCCGAGAGCAGACAGCAGACTCTGAATAAGTAGGGCCAAATGAATACGGAAAGCAGATATAAAAAGAATGAATGAATGAAAACTAGTACAAATACTAATGTGCTACCTTTGTGGTGAATAAAGATGAATATATAATATTACTATTAGCCTACATCAGCGCCGACTCCATGGAGCACGGTGGGAACCGTGTGTAGATAAACAGCAAACCAAAATATACTGATTACTGACCATCACGAAAGCGCTCACCAAAACGACTAATTGTATTTGTGGAGCCAAATAAGTTGAGGGCACGACAAAATTTTTTTCAGGCGCTTCGCGCTGAACGTATGCTCCCCCACTTTCAAATTTGTCCCGGTGCCACTGTTAGCCTATGCAAACATATATTTACTGTTACTATTATTACTACTACTAGATTAGCCGAAGTACGAAAATGCGCTGATAATGCCCATAAGCCAATTGTATGAGTTTTGATTTAAACGGGTGCAACGCAAATGCCGAAAAGTTTACCAAGAAAATCGAAGACCGAGTTCCACAAACAACATCAGTGTCTCGTGACGCTCGTCCTCGTTTGTTTACATGTGCCCCTGACTCTGCCCTGCATCAGTCGTACCCCTCCCGTAGCGTGTGAAATCTTGCAACGTAGGCATCAAACGGAACGTATGACGTAACGCCGCAGACCTCCTTGAACTAATGACGTGCCGCAGTCTTCGTTCCGGTAGAGATGGGCACTGAGTGAGCGGAGTTTTAACGCCCCACCCGACACAATACAGGTCATTTCGGAGGCGGAAGAGATGGGTAGTAAAAATTTCACTGCTTAAAGCTTCTTAAACTTCATGAAATGTTTGAAAATTGTCAAGGCCAGATGTCGAAATTTCGCCAAAAGATTGTAAAAAATGGAGCTTATTTTTATGTCGTACGAACTGCGCTTCGCACTTGATAAAAGGTGCGAAGTATTTGGCATTTACTTACCACTCCAGTGACTAATCTGGCACGCTGCATGGTTACTCTGCGAAAATGCCAAGCTAACTTTCACCGATTTCATTGAAACTTGCAGTGAATTTTTCATTTTGAAAAGTAAGTTAAGTTCGTAAGTAAGTAATTTATTGCTCATACTAAACATAAATAACTTATTCACTTGAAATCACTGAATACACCAACAACGAAATTTTCCGCAACTCTCCATCTCTTCCGCCTTTCTTTAGCATATCGCTCGCTGTGTGCTTTTTCAGTGGCGGCGGCGGCGGCGACTTGAACGGGACTTGCGCGACATCCGGTTAAGCTGCTGAAGCTGCGTCGCCCGCCGACGACAAAAGAACGCTATCTGCGAGCAAACAGTCTGCCGCATTATAGCCGTTGCCTGTTATGACGAACGAGCAAGATGCACGCGTTGCGTTGCTCAGCACGAGCCTCCCCCCCTGCCGACGATCGCGCTCTGTGTTTTCTGGCTCGAAACTCGTTTATTATCGCTTCATTTTTCGCTCAAACGTAATTTATATTATTCTATGTTCGTGTTCTCTACGATTATGTATCTTTTTGTTAACGATCGGCGACACAAAACAATGACTATGAATCCTTTTCTTTCTTTCCTTGTATGCTCGTCATCCTTTAGCCACTATGTTGCGGCTAGTGTTTTTCTGGTTTTCCGCTGTTTGGTTTTTATTTCGTAGATTGAGCAATATTGCCTTGTCTGGCTACCCATCGCATTGTGTTAAACATTATTGTTTATTTCGACTTGTTTTGTTTAGTTTTGTGACGAAACAAACGTCAATTCTTCTTCTTATTTCTGATCTATGATCTAACAACAGCTGACTACAAAGTACTAACTACTCGATTTTCGCTGCATGATGTACATACGCACGCGCCGCATAGCTATGGCATCTGTTTGTCTGTCTGTCGAACTGCGGAAAACGTTTTCCATCGCAGCTGTAAACGGCGCTCGGCGCTGCTTTTTTTTCAAACAAGACGTCACTGAAGCCGTTTGCTTGTTAAAGACGTTTCTGTTTGCACGGTACTAGCGGCATTGAGCGCGACGGCGAGTGAGTGAGTGAGTAGAGATTAACGCTCCACACAGCATACAGGACGTTGAATATCGCAATATAAATATGTTGCGATATTCAGTTTTAACTGGTTTATCGAACTCAAGTGGAGTTTCAAAAGCAGCAATTTCGTGATCAGTTCACCAACTTTTAAATATCGAATATGACACCAGATGTGGATCAATTCATATGATTAAAATATTTTTTACAGTAATTTCGCAGACTCGACGTCACTTCCATAACCTGATCTCTCAGTGTGAAAACGATAGGGATAAAACGCTGTAAGTGAGAGAACACGTGTGGTATCGGCCAAACTAATGCATCTGCACTTCTTGTTTAACCTGCAGCAACTGTGAACGTGTGCCGGTTGAAAAAATTTGACTCGTTGGCCTGTCGTTCGCTGTGTGTTTTCACACTGATGATAAACTATTTCATCAGCACATGATAAACAGAAAACATGACAGAAAAACCAAGAAGCAAAAGTGAATCACTTCAAACTTATTAATGAATAATGAAATAAATAAATAACTCCAATAATGATAGGCAAATACATCACAAAATAAATACACCAGTAAAGTAGGCCTACCCTAAACCGATGGCAGTGTCGGACGTAACAAAGCGCTTGCATCAGATATTTCAGCCGCTCGCATGGAAACTGATGATGTTAAACTTGTAAAAGTTGTAACAGGCTGCTATTTTTGAGCATAAACCGAATAGGACACTTTTTGAGAGCTCTGAACTCTGTTAAGCGAGCATTTTGGCAACATCACCCCGTTAATCCTTCATCTAGAGACGGACGCACGGACAGATTGTCCGTCCGTCCGTCCGTCCGTCTCTTAGATGGAGTTTGACACTTCGTGAGTATAGCTGGCTACATTAAGCCATTACGTTTAGTCGGCTACAAAAGGGTTATCGTCAAGCTTTATTAACGTAAGTTCATAAGCCTCATATCGAACAATATTGTGTCGCTCTAAACACTCCAGCTTCTGTCGCCCAATCCATGCATGCTTAATCCTACTCAGAAACTGTTCGTCTAGTGCGAGCACTTTCTTATCATATATTTTTCTATGTTTTATCGTCGCACGCGAGTAGTCCCGACTTTCATTTTCCGTAGCCTCATTAAATCAGTACCGTTCGAATGCCAAATTTTTGACGTCATAATCTTAAACTCAGTTTTCATCATCTCATATATCCGGACTGATAGCATTTTAGTAAAGTAACACTTTTACGGATGCAGATATTGTAAGATAGATAGTCACAACAAGTTTTTAGCTTAGCTATCGCACAATTAATGTTCAAATAAAAGTCTCTCAATGCCAAAGAACATAGCTAAGCTAAGCTTTTCATACTGTAATTTCACACAAAAGTTAACACTAAATACATTGACGACATCGTTTACAGAGATTTTAACCGTATAGTTGCCGTTGGGGCGCTGAAAACGCGGGAGTAGATAGCAGGGGTATTGCGACCGACGAATTGAGCAGATAATGCTTTTGTGTTAATTACTGTAGGCTACGTCAGACACAAAAGCCGCCCCTGAGTACGCCTACATGCCTAGCATACGTCGTGTCCTAAAACCGTATAGAAGAAAATCAATTCAGCACTTGCCTTTCGTTCGATTGAAAGCTTGTGCTAGACAGTATCAAATAATTACAGTGAATCTAAAAATCATCAGCGTTTAGGTATCTTTTAAACCCAGTATTGGCCTACAATTTGTGTTCATTACTATCTTGCACCACATCACGAATGCTGCCTCTAGCAAGCTAAAACTGAACTAAACAAAGGCCGCCATTATTTTATGATAAATGTAAAAAACTTAACAGTTTAAAACAGTGTTTAACGGCGACACGGCCTACATCACTCAACTAAAACAGCAAAAATCAAAAAGGTGCTATTACTTTTGAAGCACGTCGCCATAATGTCAACGTGCTCCTAAGTAATAGCACCTTTTTGATTTTTGCTGTTTTAGTTGAGTGATGTAGGCCGTGTCGCCGTTAAACACTGTTTTAAAC
>Ga0056116_1000516_pt1 | contig 13276 bp, 7 predicted proteins | sample WorMetOlspDAHAB2_FD_67352 | JGI IMG/M metagenome (GOLD analysis project Ga0056116, IMG submission 67352) | Marine gutless worms symbiont microbial communities from Max Planck institute for Marine Microbiology, Germany - Olavius sp. DAHAB.2 ...
CAGCAGTCAAAAGAAACGTGTATGTGGATTGTTGAATTCCTGGCTACAGATGGAAACTCCTGCATCAAGTAAACCTCTTACGTAGTTTTTTTCTATAGTCGACATATCACATTTGTGTCAGTTTACATTCAGTGGCTGCAACATTGCACAAAAAATGGTAGAAACTATTCAGAAAATATTGAGAAACTACTGCAATACCTGTCACGGTTGTGATGCTTTTAGCATTCTGGTTTTGTCATAACTGTGAACATTGCCACAGATTGGAACAAATGTGTGTTCATGTTAAACATATGTTGTAATCTTTGACAGTAGCATGATGAATACTGTGTGTCTTGTGATGTGTGTAACAGGCCATTGCTGCTCGAATGCTCAACGCGTGAAGTTCGAGAAGTGTTTGGCAAGTTGCTTGAGAAAACGATGTCTTCTTATTTTCAGATGGGAGGAATTGCGGTATGTGTGCACCATTCATTTTACCTTTCAGCTATGGCATAACTATAACGCTTTCACCTTTTCTGTTGTTGTGCGTTAATTGATTACGTTGGGTAAGATATTGAACTATTCACTACTGAAGTGAGTGAGTAGATTTTAACGCTTCACCCAACACAATATTGGTCATTTTGGACGTGGTTCACTAACAGAATCTCTCCATCAATCATTTCTGTGACCATTACATTACTGTTCTGCTTTACAGCAGGTTTAGGGGCTGACACGGCTTTCAAGTTGCTCCATCTGCTGCATGTTGTTTGTTAGTTCACCATAGCTCTGACCATCCATAGTCGCTGATGATTCCTGTCATATTTATACCCTCAGATCTTTTTCCAAATATTTTTCCTTCTGTTGAGAACTCAAGAATCTGTCTCTTCTCAACATATGTCCTAGCCAGGCTTTACGCCACTCGTAAATTGTGTGCATTATACAGCAGTACATCACTGTTAACAGACAGAAATTTAAATAATCCATTTTTCTCAGTAAGGATTTTTGGCCATCGACGATGCTGCAAAGTGCACGTATAAATTTCCTTATGATCTTGATGGTGATAAGCTGGAAGTGATATTTGTGATGAGACTCTTAGTTTGATGACCATTTGAGAATTGTGTGTTTTGCAGACGAACAAGTGTTTCACTGAGATCGTTGAAGTGCTGCTTGCGATGCTGCAGCGTGACGTGCCGGATAATTGTCGACAAAGTCAGCAGTACTTCCAAGTGCTGCATGTCTACGTTCAGATGGTTAGTCACTCTTGTTCCAGTCATCGCTGCTTTTGTCAAGTCGGCCTATGTTTATGTACTTGTACACATGTATAGTATACACACGATCATGCATGCACCAGTTTACAGCTTGGATGGGCCAGTGTCAGAAACAAATTCTGGGCTTTACCAACAGTAAGTAGTAGTGTGTAAAAACGTGTGTAATATAGGGTACAGTATAGATATGATAACAAATCATTTACTGGTCAATATTCTCTGTTCATTCATGTATTGTAACTTTTAAGGAGCGATGTAAAATGTTGATTAAGATGGTAAAACTAATGCTTTGTTCTGGTGTGCATGAACAATGCGAAAAATAGACATGTAAAAGCTCTTGGTTTTTAGAGAACACGCAGCTGCCAATATTGTTTTTTGAACCTTCGTCCATTAACATTGTGATATTCTGAATTATCGCTGCCATGCACCGCATGAAATACCACGTATAATAAGGCCGAGGCAACCTCTGTACGTCGCAGAGCTGCGCTACATACAAGTAATGTGATGCCACCCAAGATGCTCTTTCTGCTACCCAAGCGAAAGTATCAAAGTACCGTAGGAACTACTTACATGTATATATCACTTAAGTCGTGGGTGTATTTTGGTAAGATTTTTTGCCATTAGTAGTTGTGGTTTTTCTGTTATTTATTGCTATTTTCTACATTTGTTTTTGCGTTCACTGTTCTTTTACAGGGCTTAAAATCCTGTTCGCACATGTTTTTACTCCATGGATTTAAGCGGCTGACGGAATTTCTGATTGGGCAGAGTAGCACAACAACTGGCAGTGAGCAGGTGCCGATCACTGCATTTGTGTTTGTTTTCATTTGTTTACCACAACTGATGTTCTTCATGTTGTTTTTACTGACGGTTGAGTATTGGTACCCGAAATGAGGCCATAATTAGGCCAGTTGCTCCATCCATACTCACACCACAATATTTGCCTGTGGAAGGAATCGGTCACATGAAGGCAAGGCTGAGCTTCATGGATTTCATGGCGATCATCTTACACAATTACTGATCATGCCTGTTCTCATTTAGTGTGCTGATCTCGGCTGCACTAGTGTTTGACATAGGGATATGCCATAACAGTTAATTTGCTCACTGTGGTCTACATAACTATCTCTTAACAGTCACCTAACCATTATTCCCATATAAGTAAGTCGGGTAAGTTTACGGGAAGAAAACTCACAGCTTTCTCATTTTTCATATCATAAAGCAAAATGTTTCTAATTTTCTCTCTGATGTCTACCTTTCAACTAACATAAACTTATTAGGCATGGTACTTAGCCTTTTTTGTTCCAAAAGTGCCATTTTGTCCCAACCAACCAACTTTACTGGTGTCACCCGTGTTACTTTTGGTTTCTGTTTGACTTTCTCCAGATTACTTGTAAAAAGGTCAGATGTCCTCCCTATCACATTAAACCAAGTTTGCCATGTTGATTCTAGTCAGTCAAGTCAGGTACGCTTAGCCTAGTGGCCATGTGAATGCCGTACAATTGTTGCAGTTCTTGGCATGTTTGTACAGTACATCATATTAATTTAGTTTACGAAGACTGCTTCAGAGTCGTATGCGTGATGTAGCAGGAGACAAGCACTCGTCGCTGGAGCTCTCTTCAGTCGCGTGAATTCGGTTCGCTTCATGCGACGCTGGCAACACTCATTCTGAACTGCGACGTTTCTCATGCATACACTGAAGGTCATCTTCCGTCAGTCACCTGTTAATTCTGTGCTGGATCTAAATTTTCGACAGTCTCTTTATTTCACTAACATGATGAGATTGATGTTCAGGCTACTGGTGAGATGCAGAATTTTGTGTAAAATCTTAATTCCGAAAGACGATCAGTCATGCTATCGGTCAAGCATGCTTCAGATGCATGCACTAACTGTGAGGCAGATATCAGTTGCGTCACCTTGCTAAATTGTCTGAATACAACTGCATGCATGTGTAAGAGACGAAATTAAGAAATTTGTGTCATTTGAATTGTTTGCTGAACTTTTATCCTGACCTTGTGGTGTCTTGTAGATGCGAAGCTGTGTAAACGGTATCAGCCAGTAACTGTTTCACCACAGATCCTCTTGAATATGTCGGCTGACATGAACCGATATGTGTTTGGACCAGACTCCGTTCGATATCTTCGCGAGGTAAATTTTCCGCAGTGAATCAGCTGTTCTCGTTAAAGATTAGTTATTATTAATCATCATTTATTTATCCAGTGTCTGCAGATACAATGCGATTAAAACACAAAGTATACGTGTTATGCATATGTAAAATACGAAAAAAATGACATAAACTGGACACTAAAGCTAAGAACGGAACACAAACATGATTTGAAAGTAATTATTATGGGATGCCACTTTTTTTCAGCTTAGCTTGTGGACCAAACTCGTCATCCCTGGGAGAGCTGATCTTTGCTAGGTCTTTGGTGGTGAACTGATGTCAGTGTTATTGCCTTCTGAGTAATCTTTAGAAAATACGACAAAAATTCTTATTTTAACAACTCATGGAATATTTGTCTGTATGTTATTCAGACCTGTGAAAAAAACTAGCTGCGACCATCTCCATGGCTTTCTGTGTAAATACTGTAAAATTCTTTATATAGTTCACTGTCATATATGGTGCTCCTAGTCTTGAAACATATCACAGCATACAAATTTAGACGTGTATGTTGTCTTTTTTGCACAATTTTTTTGCTTCTTAGGTGGTACATGCACTGCGGGAAGTGACAAACAGTCAGGCAATTGCTGTTCTTGAAGACATGCTGTGCTACTTGAATTACAACAATGCCCGGTTCAGCATCACTGTAATTCGCATGATCATGGTAACATTATGCATTCCGAAGTTGATGTAGAAAATTATTTAGAAGAATTTGCGGAACGTATTTTGTCATTAGCACAGGAAAATTGCAGTAACATCAAATAAATTTTGTAATGTATCCTTGGTAGTTTTTTCTGCCATTGATTGCACACAATTGAAGTTTGTTTAACTTCATTTTTGCTTAAGTGTGATCGTAGCGCTTTTATTATGTTAATATTATGTCTGCAATTTGCAGGTTGCATCCTTATAAATATTTATGCATGTGATCAATATTGCTGAAGTTTTTAGTATCTTTCAATTCTACTATTCTTCTGGACTCTGTGATAAGTAATTTTTTATTAACTGTTTTGCTTCAACTTACCTTTATTCGTACACCTTTTCATTAATACAGTATTCCTTTTTTTCTGAATGCTGCTTTGATGAAATTGCAGTCTTGTTGTCAATGTTGCACACTTGCAAAGTAATTGTAATTACATATAGAATTATGAATTTGGTTACGTTATTTACATAACAGATCATAAACAGGATTTGTGGAAGTATTGGGTATTGGTGCTAAGCAAAGCTTAGGTTGAGGCTCAGGATTTTAATTTTATTGACTAATTGTTATAATAGATTTGTTGGATTAATTTGTCAACCACGATGCAGCTCATCTGTAGCTAGCTGGAAACGGTGATTATTGATGCATCTTGGTTCAGATACACTGCACTAAAGCAGCGCCGTGCAATGAACTGAAGCCACTGTTCCACACACTGCAGCGACTGCTGGTACTCACACACAGTCATGTCTTTGGTCTCTATTTGCCGTGTTTTATGTAACAGGATGTTTTTGTTTTCGGATTGTGTAGTGTGCACGTTTTGCTATGCCGGTGCTTACAAATTAAACAGTTGGGTTGTCAGCTTACAAATTAAACAGTTGCTGTAGTATCGGTCATTGTTTGCTATGTCATTTGTAGCTGCAGCACAAGTGGTGTTAATGATGACAAATAGGCTACAGTTTGAGCCGATAATGACTGACAAATCATTAAATATTAATTTATCTCGACATTAAGTGCCTCTGCCTTTTGTTGTCGGACTCTATTCTTAGGAAGACTGTGCACAAACTTTATGGTTTTGTCAGTTTTTCGCCAATTTTGTCTAATAGACCATTTTTTCGTAATTTATGCTAATTTCCTGTTACCATATCTGGAAGGAGATAACTTGTCATTTTTACACAACATGAATAAACGACGTTAATTTTGTTGCAACTGGTCGGAAAAGGTTGCATGTTTCGAGAAACGGCTGAAGAGCATAGATTGACTGTAAGCAACCCTGCAATAATGACAATAAGGCAACAGTTTGAGCCCATAATGACTGATTATGGTATCCAATAGCTGCTGTTTTGTTGGTGTAGCTGTTAGAAGATTCGCTTCAGATGCATAGACTGCGATATGTCATCGATGGCCAGGAAGGAGACCAGCGTGATGAGCGCATACAGGGCATGCTGGGTGAGTGAGTGATTGAGTGCTGCTGCTGATTCCAATTTTGCATTTAGATCTCACTTAACAAAGTTACATTATGATGATGTCGCAGTTTGTTTGAAGCATTTTTTCTGTTGCTACATAGCTGTTTGGCTCAATAGTCTAGTGGTAGAACGTCAGATTTGTGATCCAGAGGTCGCGGGTACCAGTCTTTCCAAATGCATTGTCGAATATACGAGGGGCGATCAAAAAGTTTTGCAATGCAGTATGATGTACAAATGGCAGAGACAAAACAGTTACATAATTTTTCAATGTAATCTCCCTGTACATCAATACACTTCTGACATTTGTCAAAAAGTTCTTTTATTCCAGTCAAATAGAATTCCTGGGGCATGTTGTCGAGATACGACTCCATGGGCTGTCACAGCTCATCATCATCAAAAAAACTCGTTCCGCGAAGGTGCTGTTTCAGAAGTCGAAATAGGTAGAAGTCGCTGGGTGTCAGGTCGGGTGAGTAAGGTGGGTGAGACAGCTGCTCAAACCCGATGTCCTTGACTATGGCCTGTGCAACTCGAGACATGTGCGCTGGAGCACTATCGTGCTGCAACAGCGGACCTCGGGTCAGAAGTCCTCTCCGCCTCTCCTTCACTGCCTGACGCAGATTTGTCAGCACTTCACCGTAGTAGGGTCCAGTCATTGCTGTCTTCTGTGGTAGGTAATCCACCAGTAGCACGCCTTTCTAATCCGGGAAAATTGTGGCCATAACTTTCCAGCCGACGTTGAGTGCGGAACTTCCTGCATGGCGGAGAGTTGACGTGCTTCCACTGCATCGACTCTTGTTTGGTGTCTGGATCCCAGTGGTGAATCCACGTTTCATCACCAGTTATTATACGGGACAACACGTTGTCCGGGGTTTCACTGTAGATAGCCAACAGCTCCGAACATGTTTCCACCCGAAATGACTTCTGAACAGGTGTCAGAAAACGTGGGGCCCATCTGGCTCGGACCTTGTTTAAACCCAAATGTTCATGCAAAATATTCAAGACACTGCTATATGACACGCCCACTTATGTGGCTATCTCCAGGACTTTCAGTCATCAGTCGCCCGTCACCAGTTTTTTGACAGCATGGCAACAATCATCAGTGGTCTCTTTTACTGGCCATCCAGCTCGGGTGTCATCTTCAAGCGATGTTCGGCCACGTTTAAATTCAGCAACCCAACCCCAACTGGTGACAGTTGAATAAGACGGGGCACTGTCCCCATAAACGTTTAAAACGTTCATAAATGTTGTTCGCCGGCTGCTTTTCTAATGTTAAAAATTTGATTGCTGCGCGATATTTAGATCTGGAAATTTCAAACATTTTGTGCGAGTGACGTCATTAATACGTATGCCATACAATAGTTAATAAAAACGTTAAAATTATATTTTCAGACAACAGAACTCATATGTGTAGGTAACATTTGTGATAACTAAAATTTGTCTACATTTAATCTACCATACTGAATTGCAAAACTTTTTGATCGCCGTTCGTACAGTTTGGCAAGCCGCTCACGCACACTGCCTCTTGTCACGCAGAAGTATAATTTGGGAGTTTTGGAGGGGCAGTGGTGCTCCAAAGCTTGAGGGGTTCCGTCGCACTGGCCATGCTTCACAGACTTTATGGTTTATACAATTTTTGGGCCCATGCCTGTGGTTCTATGGACTGTGGCACCTTTACCTACTGTACGTACTAACTATCAACCTGTTTGCCAGATGATTGTTTGGCTAGAGTGCTTTAAAATAACATTGTGCTGACAAATTGAAACCTTATGCGATATGTTAATACATACTTTTTTATGCTACTCTTGTTCTGTCATTTCTCATCCTTGTCATTTCATTTATTTGTGCTGTATTAAGTGTTTTTTTTGTATGTTTGATTTACTTGCCTTGAGTCTGTTTACTGTTGACCTTTGTCTTGGGTTGTCAGCATATATATTTGCCACCAGTCTTTACTGACAGTTTTCTTAGTTTTTCTAGAACAACCCGGTAAGCTGATAACAAGGCAGAATTTTTGGTATGTTACAGCAGGACAAACATTGGTAGGGTTAACAATTCATCTAGGAAAAAAATGCAACCATGGATTTTATGTAGTTATGACTTAGTAGCATTATATTTGGTTTTCTGTTAGTTGCCGTGTGAATGTTTTTTGAGATATGTGTCCGAGTTTTGTAAGAAGTTTGCTTGTTGTGTTTATTGCGTTTAGGATTATTGAATGTATAGTTTCCTGTCATTAGTATGTTAGCCAAGAGATTGGCTGGGAAGACTACTGTCTTCCATGAAGTTCCATAAAAATTTAAAAAATCTTGTGTTGAAGGGTTTCCCCTACGAAGACCAGATTGAAGAGTTTTTTGTAGTTGTGTCATTTTCCGAATTACCAACATGTAACGTTTTCATATTTCTCATTAATTTCAATTTTTTTAACTGCAACATACTTTATGAAGGCTCGATATAGCCTATTTTGTGCTGAAAGTGCCTTTAAATTTAAGTCAGTCAATCAGTCAATTCAGGATATGTGTAATAGTGGTTGTTTGACTTCAGCTGCCATCAGTCACTACCACACATCAGACAGCCGACGCTCGTATCAAATCATCAAGTTTCTTGTCAGTCTCGTCAACAAATGTCCGCTTGCAAAGGACTATTTGTTGCAGGCGGCAACCAAGTGGCAGTGGGCTGTCAACTGGCTCAAGTCAAAAGTATGCTGTTCTGCTCTCACTTTTGAACAAAGTATCCTATGCTATGCACTCGTTTATACTTCATCTAAAACACTGGATAGATCGTATTTGTAAATAAGTGAGCGAGTTAACTTGTACACAGTTAGTAATGCATCGCATATTCTACAAGAGTTAATTTTCAATGTATGAATATTAAGTGAATGATTGTCACTGGTGCAATAATTTAGCATTCAGAATAACTTTACTATATTCATTCAAGCGTATAGTATGTCTAGGTAAATGTTTATTATAACAGTTGCTGCTGCTCAAAATCTTATTTGTGTTTTATGGTAGAACATATTCTGTGAGATGTTTGAAGTGTTTTTGACTGTCAGAACTGTCAGCCTTATACAGATGGCTGTGTAAGTTGGTAATGAAATTAATACTGTCAAAGATAGTCGTTGCTGTAAACGCCCAAATGAATTGTCTGCATAATCCGTTTTTTAACAAGGATTTCTTGCTGTAATGGATAGACAGATTTCATTCGAGAGAAGAAATTCGTTATTTGTGTTCATGAGTCTGTTGTTTTGATATTCGCCAGATGACTGAATATTGCTGGAGTTCACAGGCTGCATCAGGAACTTCGAATGAAGATTCAACAGTGTTAACTTTTCAGCGAACCATTAGTGCCCAGGTACTGTAATGGGCACTTTCTTCTGTGTCAAGTAACAGGATAAAGGATGGTGTTGATGGCAGTTTTTTTGTAATTTTGAGTTGGTATTACTTTATTATCAGTTAACTCGTGAGTGCTGTAAACTGCACTTAGCAATTTTTTTGATTGCATGAGACTGAGCCCAATTAGGTAATTTTCTAATTTATTGTAATTTGCATCAGCTATTAATTAGTGTTATAATTAGCTGTTTTCTGAAACTTATTTAAACCATTTCTCTTGTGAGAAGTGTGAGGTGATGATGTAACTGCTGAAAAGATGTGAGTGACATTGACAGTTTTTTCAGCAACACCTCAAACAGTACCTGTTCCATCAGGCGATATTGCTTTCTAGTTATGCAATTTTTCCCAGGCTATTTACAGTGTTTGCTTTTGTGACAAGTCTTGTTCGAGCCAATGTACCAGATTTTTAACTGGTGCTGATCTCGGAATGCTTGTTCCTTAGCCAGACGTCAGCTGAAGCTGCAGGACCCTGGACATTTGGCTATTGTGTTGCGTGGTGTGTCCTGCGCTGGTACCAGATTTATGCTGCTTGGTAATATAGGCAAATTCTGCCTCCGAAATGACCTGTATTGTGTTGGGTGGGACGTTAAACTCTACCAACTCACTCATGTTTATGAATAACTCACCGAATGTAGCACTTGTGTACAGAGCAGCTCGGAATTAGCAAGTGGCCCGCTGTTTGTGACTGTAACTACAAATTTTGCTATGTTCTTTTTTAGGACACGTTGGCGGAGGCAACGGCTTTGCTAACAGAACTGGAGAGCCAGGAGCCACTGACGGATGCTGACCCTGCATGTGCCACTGCAGCAGATGAAGATACACCTGAAAACGCGCCAAGCATAGTTCACTTTACGATGGACCCCGATGAGAATGACGTTTTTGACCAGCCAATGTAGCCCCAGCTGATCTCGACATAAAGTGCCTCTGCCTTTTGTCGTCGGACTCTGTTCGTACGAAGACCGTGCACAAACTTGTACTGTTTCTGCAGATTCTGTCGCCAGTTTTGTCAAATATGCCATTTTTCATAATTTATGCAAATCTTTGTAACCATATCTGGAAGCTGGTAACCTGGCATTTTTACACAACACAAATAAACAACGTTAACAATAAACGTCATCTACTGTCCAGTGCCTAAACAAACCGCTACCTCTTCCGTTGTGTTATTTTGGCATAGAATATATAGTACACGATATCTGCAAGATATCTGAGGTTACTTATAAGTTGCGTAAATTCGTGAAAATGTTCGTTTCTTGTTAGTGATGTTGGCAATGGTGCTCAGGGTGCCACTGTTTTTTGACAAAGTTTGTCATTTGTACTGAAATGTTGAGAAATGTTTCCCACTGGTTGAAAACGTTGTTGCTCAGTAACAGTATTGAATGCCATACTAGTACATGGAGCCGTTTCATTCGTGTGCACAGAAATTTTAATGACAGTGAACAACACAAGTTTAGTTACACATAACTTGGTGATGTAACAATAATGTTGTTTTTCGATGTCAAAGGGTATTTTTGCGTCACAATTTTTATCAGTTGTTTTATCAAAAGAGGCTTTTCGAGCAGCAAGAACAAGCAGTAAGTAAGTGCTCTTTATTTTGTATACTTCTGCGTGCGTGTCGCGTGAGAGATTTTCGCGCACGTGTACATCTGCACACCAATACGCCGTTTTGACGTCGTATGCTGATTATGCCGGTGATGTGATTTTTACAGCTGTGTGTGTGTGTGTAAAACTGTGAATTTGAAATAATGTCACTTGGTTGATGTGATTTGACAGTCTGCTTCACTTTGTTTTGTGGCGTGGCTGACCACTGCTACCGCACAATTGTCTGTTATACTGTACGGTGTCTGTGTTCGGGATCTGACGAGAACAGGAATTTGGTGAACAGACCAACAAGGCAGCTACTGTAGACTGTTTGTGTCAGTCAGTTGTCTTTTCGGCAAGGCAGCACAGTATGTTCGTGTGATACAGTCATACAATGAATTTCTGATGCAATGCCGTCGTGTGTTATTTCTCGGCACCATTACTATGGCATTATTTTGTGCGGTGACCTGTGATGAGTCGAAGCTCACTGCAGGGTGTGTTTGTGCTCTTGCATCGTAGATGAGAAAGCAACGTCTTCCTTCTGTTGATGATAGATTTTGGTGATTGATTGTTTCTTGTAAAATAAATTCGTACGCGAGTAGGGGTGTTTCTTGCCAGCACAGCTAAACACTGTGCATACTGTGTCGTGGTCCCACTGCCCTGTTCGAATTCTGTCTCTAAAATGACCTTAATTGTGTCGGGTGGGGCGTTAAACTTTACTCTCCTAATTCACTGTCGGCATCAGCTGTATGACAAGTCTGGTTGTTCCAGAGTGGCGGTCTCCTGAATCACCGAAAACTCGACACCAAAGTTGATGTGCATCCAACTGGCATAAAGCATACAAGTATCAACTAGGCCGAGTCGGGCAAATCTTCTTCTTATCCCTGTAACAATGCATCGCCTGATATAGAACGTGCTGTGGTCTGTAAAATAGCCAATACATAGTGCATGTGAGAGAACCGAATGTTGAATAGCATTCGATCTTTTTGTATCCGTATGCTGCTAATTGCTGCTTGTAGTCATAAATTTTGCACTAATATGCATGGCGGTTTGTGTCAGTCTGGTGAAAAGTATTTATTAATGAATGTGATAATTTCAAAGGAGTTGACGCATGTCCTGTCGTATAAGGTTTAGTGACTCGGTTTACAAGTTTCTTCCATTGGTATATGTTGCTTGCTGTGTTTATCCCAGTCCAATCTTCAATATGATTGACTCCGAAATGACCTGTATTGTGTCGAGTGGGGCGTTAAACTCTACTCACTCCCGACTGCTATGCTACTGGGCAGTCGATATTCGATAGTGTAATGCATGATGTTCCTTTGTTCATATTTCTGCCATCAAATGTCGGGAGCATATCGTAGGTAAAATATAATTTGGAGAAATGTCTGTGCAGATGGACAATTTACAGTTAGTTTTGCTGCAAATTTAATAAATCACTCTGCTGATCATTTTTCGTCATTTCAGAGGCAAAAGAGTATTCAGTACATTCCATTCGGTTGTAGTGTATATCCCTAGTTTTATCCCACTCTATTAAATAGACTACTGCAATGTATATTTGCATTAAAATACCCACAGCACGTGTGCCACGGTTAGCGCCATGTTATTTTAATGAATTTGACACAGGAATACAACTGACTCTGTATTGAGAACTAGTCGGAAAAAGTTGCACGTTCCTACAAGCTGCTGTAGCGCATAAACCACTAGATTGACTGCAACCGTGCAATAATGTCCGATAAAAAGGGACAACGTGTAGGATTTTTGAATTTTATCTTTTGGTCTATAATGAGTTTTCCTTGTGTGGTGTGCTTCACAATTCAGTATTTTGTCTTGTGGAACTGTGATGCCGTCAACTGCAGTTCGCCAGTTGTTGGTGTTTTTTTTTTGTTATTCCGTTGTCACTTGAGAAAAAGTGGGCTCTTGCTTTCATGAGAATTTTTCTTTTCTCATCTTCCGTCGTCTTTTTTGTCTGTTAATGCGTTTGAAACACATCTGCGAGATTGTTAGGTGCATTTGTTGAAATGGAGTGTGTTCTGTGCTGTTTTCATTGCCGTTTTTATGATGTGTCGCCACACAAACTACACGTGGGTGTTCCCAGTGGTCTCTTGCTACCGTGGTCGTTGATTTTCACCTGGTCCAGGAGTAAAAATTCCACCATTTTTCAGGCCCATGGGAGTCCACCCTGTACGAGGACCCCACAGAGTTTTACCAAGTTGAAAATGTTAGTAATGTGAATCTTTATCTTACGTTTTCATACGTCTGCCGCTATCAGAATTCAGCCACAATTTTCTGCGGTAACTTAAAATACACAAAATGCGTTGGCGGCCAGGGCTTTGTCCAAGACCCCACTGGGGGAGCTTACAGCACTCCCAGGCCCCCAAGCTGCTTTTATGGATAGAAGGGAAAAGGAGAGGGGAAACTAAGGGGAGAAAAGGGGAATGGGATGAGGAAGGGAAGGAGAAGGGAAGAAATGAAAATGTTGCAAGGGGAGGACCTCACCAAGTTTGGAAACAAATCGACGACTATGCTTAATGCTGATTGACTGTTAGCTTATCGTCATCAGATGTTTTTCTGTCTGTCGGCCTTTACGTGCATCAGTGTCTTTCAGAAGACGAGTTAGTCAATCTAAACTATACAAAATCCTGTGAAGGTTGCATTTTTAAATGTTCTGGTTTGCACCAATTCATGATGGATGTGTTTGAAATTCTGATCAGTATGCGAAATAGGGAAGTACTTTTGGGGGGGTCCCTTCCTCTCCCCTCCCC